>Ga0116143_10000009_pt1 | contig 289102 bp, 232 predicted proteins | sample AD_UKC034_MetaG_FD_89745 | JGI IMG/M metagenome (GOLD analysis project Ga0116143, IMG submission 89745) | Active sludge microbial communities of municipal wastewater-treating anaerobic digesters from USA - AD_UKC034_MetaG | ecosystem: Engineered > Bioreactor > Anaerobic > Digestate | place... | reverse complement strand
TTCTATTGTAGTAACTCAAATAAACAATCCTAATGCTACTATAAGTTACACCACTCCCCTTTCGTTTTGTGCTCCGGGTAGTGTGGTGTTAACTTCAAGCACGTTTAGTGGTGTTAGTTATCAGTGGCAAAAGAACTCTGTTGATATTGCAGGCGCTACTTCTCAGAATTATTCTGCAACAAGTAATGGTACTTACCGCGTGAGGCAAACTGCCAATGGTTGTTTTAAATATTCACCGGCTGTGTCTGTTACCACTGCCGCATCGGTTACGGCAACTATTACGGCTAATGGTCCGGTTACTTTTTGTACAGGTGGCAGCGTAGTACTTTCTGTTTCTAACGCTGTGCCCGGCTATGGTTATCAGTGGAAAAACAACGGGGTAAATATTTCTAATGCAACTTCTTCGTCTTACACTGCAACCACACCAGGAAGTTTTACCTGCACCGTTACTGCCAACTGCGGCACAGCCACCAGCAATGCCATTGTGGTTTCTACAGGGGGTATAACAGCATCAGTTAATCCATCAGGTGCTGTTACAATTTGCTCGGGTGCCGTTGCTGCTTTAAGTGCAAATACAGGAACTAACTATACCTTTCAGTGGAAGAGAAATGGAACCAACATAACAGGAGCTACCAACTCAACTTATGGTGCAACTATTGCAGGTAGTTACACTGTTGCTATAACATCACCTTGTGGTAATGCTACTTCGGCTGCCACTACCGTTAGTATTGGCAATGTTACTGCAACCATTTCTCCATCAGGTTCTCCTACCATTTGTGCAGGCTCTGCTCAAACTTTTACTGCAAACACCGGTTATAACTTTGCTTACCAGTGGTTCAGAAATGGCGTTGCTTTAGCAGGGGCAACTTCTTCAACTTATGCTACTTCTAATTATGGAAGTTATACGGTAAGGGTTACGCAGGGCGGTGTATGTTCTGCAACCAGTGTTACCTCTGTATTAAGCGTAACCAACAACCCAACGCCTACGGTAACCCCGCAGGGCCCAACTACTTTTTGTGCAGGGCAAAGTGTGGTGCTGCAAGCTAACTCTTTTGCAGGAGTTGTTTTTCAATGGCAAAAGAATGGAATTGATATTGCAGGGGCTATTAACCAAAATTACACAGCCACTACTGCGGGCAGCTATCGTGTAAAACAAACTGCAAATGGTTGCACTAAATCATCGGCAACAGTTACTGTTACGGTTAATTGCCGCGAAGCTGGAGTTGGCATGGCAGAGAAAGAAGAAAGCAATCTGAGGGTAATGCCTAATCCGTTTACCAATGAATTAATCGTAACAGGCATGACGTTTAATGCAGGCGATAGGGCTGATTTGATTGATGTTTTGGGAAAAACGGTATTGCAATACATTGTAACTTCTTCCTCACAAAACCTTCAACTCAAAACACTTAACATTAAACCCGGGGTGTATTTCTTAAATGTTATTACCTCAGTTGAAAGAAAAACGGTGAAGGTGGTTAGGGAGTAAAAAACAGTGATTTTTTATTGCAACTGATCTTTTACTACCAGCCTGTAGCCGTTACCATGCACGTTCATTAATTCAACGTTGTCATCTTCTTTTAAATACTTGCGCAGTTTAGTAATAAACACATCCATACTGCGTGCGGTAAAGTAATTATCATCATCCCAAATTTTGCGTAACGCAATTTCGCGAGGGAGGATATCATTCAAATAAACACACAACAAGGCAAGAAGAGAAGCTTCTTTGGGGGAAAGTTTTTGTTCTTTATTAAAACCATTAATTGTGCGAAGTTTAGAATTGAAAGTAAACTTGCCAATTTTAAAAATATGCTGTTCGTTTAACTTCTGTGTAATGGTCTCACTACGGTTAAGCAGCGCTTTAATCTTGAGTAAAAGAATTTCAGAGTCAAATGGTTTGGTGATGTAATCATCAGCACCAATTTTAAATCCCTTAATCATATCTACCTTCATGGATTTAGCGGTAAGAAAAATTAAAGGAATGTTTTTGTCTTTGTCTTTTATTTTTTCGGCAAGTGTAAAGCCATCCATTACAGGCATCATTACATCAAAAATGCAAAGGTCAAATTTCCCTTTTTCGAAATGCTTTAATGCCTCGGCACCATCGCGGTATAGATGCACATCAAAATCCTGCATGTTTAAATAATCCTTTAACACCATTCCAAAGTTGGTGTCGTCCTCAGCAATTAAAATTTTTGATTTTCCTGTAAGTAATGTCATTTTTCTTTTTGTTTATGATTGTGAATTTGAACTAGAGACTGGAATAATTAATTGAATAGTGGTGCCTTTGCCGGGTGTGCTTTCAGTTACTCTTACATCGCCCTTGTGCGCAAGTGCTATAGCTTTTACAAAACTCAATCCAAGGCCAAACCCTTTTACATCGTGCACATTGCCGCTTGTGGCACGGTAAAATTTTTCAAAAATATTTTTTTGCACATCTTTACTCATGCCAATGCCGTTGTCTTTTACGGAAATATGCACAGCATTTAACAAGAGTTGTGTAGTTACAATTATTTCGGGTTTCTCCGGTGTGTATTTATTGGCATTGTCTAAAAGATTAAGCACAGCGTTCAAAAGCAAGGCATAATCACCGGTAATTTCTCCAACAGTATCAGCAGGTGCAAATTCAATCTTTCCTTCTTTGTTTTCAACTTGTAAACGTATTTGTTCAACCGCTTTTGCAACTAATTCGTTAATCAAAATTCTTTCACTCTTGATGTTAAAATTCTTTTTATCCAACAGCGCCATTTGCAAAATGGTTTCTACATGTTTGTGCATGCGCGCATTCTCTTCTTTTATAATGCCCATGTATCGTGCAACACTGTCCTTATTCTCATAAATTTTGGGGTTGGCTACGGCATCGCTTGCAAGTGATATGGTTGCAATAGGTGTTTTGAACTCATGCGTCATGTTGTTAATGAAATCATTTTTTATTTCACCCAATTTTTTTTGACGCAAAATAACATGTATGGTATAAGCCAGTCCTAAAACAATAATTAGTGAAAAAGCCGATGAGCTAAGCAACATGGGCCACATGCCCGAAAGAAAATATTTTACATCTTGCGGAAATATCACAGATAAAAATACAGGCTGAGAAAAAACATCATTGGGAAATAGGTCAACAATATGATGGCTTTGGCTCAATGCTTTTACATCCTTTCCTCTATTAGCATAAGCAAGTGTACTAAAGTTATCGTCACTCACCCCATAGTCGTATTCAATGTTAATTCCTTTGTTGTTTAATTCGTGACGAATTAAACTGTCAAGTTGTTTTTGGTTTACGCGTTGCTGCAGGGTTCTGTCATCGGTTGCAAATTCTATGGCAACTTCGTTCATTACCGATTGAAATTTTTTCAGTTTGCTGTCAATCTTTTCGCGTTGTTTTTGCAGTAATAGTTTTTTTTGTTCTAATTTTTCTGTTTGTGCAATAATTGCGTTTGAAGATTCATCAATGGTAATTACATTGTTGTTGTGCCGTAAAATAATTTTTCTTCCACCCACATTTCTTACTTCCATTTTTATCTCATCAAAGCTTTCATCATCTAACGGATCGGGGTAATCGGGCGGATAAAGAGGGGACGACACAGAACTAATTTTGGGTGGCAAAGGAGGTTCAGGCGGCTCTTCAGGAAACTCAGTTAAACTTTCTTTGTTTCTGAAAACGGAAAAAACCGAATCGTTATTAATGGTTACAAGCCTGTTGCTGATTATGCTGTATGCTTCCTTTGTTTCAAGTCTGTCGGCAACATTATGCAATGCCTCGTTTACACGGGTATTAAACTGCTCTTGAATAACTTCGTAATCGTGCACAATCCAGTTTACCTGCATGTAAATAATACCTACAAGCGCCACGCTCATTAATGCAGCAATAACAAAAAGCCTGGTTCTGCTCATGCAAACAAAAATAAAATAATGCTTAGTGAGCTAAATTGGTTTAACCTTTTTTAACTGGAAAACACTATGCTTGAAAACTATCTCACAGCCTCGTTCAAAAACTTTATCAACGGCATCATTGCCTTGTAAGAAGCTGTAAGTTCTTTCACAAAATTTTTTGATGCGATGGTTTTGTCATCCAGTTTTCTTGTGGCAATGTAGCTTGTGTATTTTAAAAGTTCAATATCGGCAAAGTCTTTATCAAATCCTTTCGGGTTTGTTTTGAGTTTAATTTCTTCCAATCCTCCAAAATATTTTTTAAAATTTTTTTCGCTGATTATTTTTTTAAACGCTTTGGTATTGTATTGAATTTCCTGCCGTATGGCTTTTAACTCAGGAGGCATTGGCATATACCTGCCACCTGCAATAAATGAATTACCACCCGGTTCAATATGTACATAAACTCCTGCCATTTCCATTTTCTTTCCACCCTCGTTAATGGATGCACCCATGTTGGTTTTGTATGGGTCCTTATTTTTTGAAAAACGCACATCGCGGTAAATTCTAAAAGTGCATTTACGTGCTTCTAATCCTTTTAGTTTGGGATTTATTTTTACAAATTGATTAAGTATTCCGGCAACAAAACTTTCAAAGTCGGTTTTAGCGTTTTCGTATCGCAGTTTGTTTTTTTCAAACCAATCGCGGTTGTTGTTTTTTTTAATGTCTTTTATAAAGGATAAAGTGGAGGGTTGCAACATTTTATTTTGTTTTAGCGATTAACAAAAATAAAAATTGTACTCTGATTTATTATTGACCAATTAAACTTAATGCAGTGCAGCGCGGTGAGGAAGCGATGCACATATCTTAGCTTCTTCTTCTGTAAGTTGCTCTAAGCGTTTATACACCTCGTCTTTATTATAATATTCCAATGCCATTTTCACAAAAATGTTTCCATGTTTGGCTTCGCTTGCCCACAGTATTTTATAAAAGCGTTTGAGGGCTGCATCTTCCAGCGCTTCTTCCACAAGCCTGAATCTTTCTGTACCGCGGCATTCAATTATAGAGCCCAATAAAAACCTGTCGAGTAAGCGCTGGTGCGAGGGAGTGCGCAACAATTTTAGCAGAGGTTCCACATAAGGATCTTTTTCGGCATTTGATTTTAATGCAATACCGCGCTCGTGCATAATATCGTACACTTGCTTAAAGTGCTCCATTTCTTCTAATGCTGTTTCTACAAGCCAAGGAATAATTTTTGTTTTGTCGGGGCATTTATACACTAAACTCATTGCCATAGCCGATGCTTTTCTTTCGCAATCGGCATGGTCCTGCAAAAACGAATTAAAATCATTCATAACTGTTGCAGTCCATGCAGGTGGTGTATCGTATTTTAAATCTAAAGAGAGTTTCATTTGAATAAAAAGTTGTGGCTGACGCTGATTTGAAGTATTACCCTATCGGAAGTAAAACCAGGAATAATTACAAACATTGGTTATATGTGTGATTGGTGGCCACTAAAGTAATAATGCGAGTTGACTTTTTTTTGAGGGGGGAGTATTGCCATTTCAAATTCTATTTGTTGTTACATTTACGCCACTTGAAATTTTAAAAACCATAACGCTATGGAACCATTTTCTTTAGCAACCTTTTTTGTAGTAAAATCTTTAGCCGATGCCGCAATTATTGGCGGGGCAAGTGCAGCGGTTGTGAGATATTGACTGGAAGAGTTGTGGCTTTTTGTTTAAAACTCTAAAACAAAATTTCAACTACTTTTGCATTAAATAATTTAAACAATGTATTCTTTTCCTGTTAAAAATAAATACCATGCTTTGGAGGTTACACAGCCTGAGTATGATCCCGATTTAAAGAAGGAGAAATTGTATGTTGATTTGGATAGGGTAAGGGGTAAAGATTATTTGAATCGTATAAAACTTAATTTAAAAATTGATTCAAAAAATGAACTGGAGCAACTTACCGATTCATTTTGCAAATTACTTTTTTCGGGACATAGAGGTACCGGTAAAACAACAGAATTGAGAAGGCTTGCCAAAGACCTTGATCACGAAAAGGGATATTTGGTGGTATTGATAGAACTTGAAAATGAAACCGAGCTTAACAAATTTAACCGCGATGATTTTTATCTGCTTCTAATTCTAAAGCTAATTGAAAAAATTCACCAAAGCGATATAAAAGCCACTACAGGTTTTTTAAATGATCTTGCCAAAAAACTTTCTCTTGAAACAGAAGTGGAGCAAACCCAAAAAGCCTCGGCTGGTGCAACTGCCGATGCCGGAGCGGAGTTGCCTGCTATTGTGAAATATTTTCTTGGATTTTCGGCAAGTTTTAAAACAACTTTTGCTGGTGAAGCTGCCATCGTTAAAACTACACGCGAAAAACTGCGTGTTTCTATTACTGAAATTATCAGTTCATTTAACGAGTACCTGCGTAAGCTTCGCACTACGCTTAAAGATGATAATGGACTTCCTAAGGATATTTTATTTATAGTAGATGGTTCAGAAAAAATGCCTGAACAGATTTATAAAGATTTGTTTATTACTGATGCCCACCTGGTAAAGGATATACATGCCAACATGATAATTGCTGTGCGAATAGATGCTTACTATGATATTACCTGCAGCCCATCTAACATTTTTACTAATTCCTATACCATACCTATGATAAAGATTACTGGTAACGCCACACCTTTATTTGAGGAGGTTATTAGCAAGAGAATTGACAGCGGTACTTTTTTTGAAAATAATGTACTTAACCATCTTGCAAAATACTCAGGAGGGTGTGTGAGGCAAATGATACAACTCGTGCACCAATCGTTAGAAGTGGCTTTGGGCGAAAAAATTAACATGCAACATGCCAATGAAGCCATTTATGAATTGGGCAACCGCCTGCGCAGAACTCTTACAAGCAAGCACGTAGAAATAATTAAAGCAGGCAGATTTGAAGATGCTGATAAACTGATGAGAGACATGTTGCAATCGCTTGTTGTGCTTGCCTATAATGGCGACAGGGAACTAAATCCCTTATTAAATCAGTTTTTTAATGCAAAGCCAAAAGCCTCTTAGTGCAGAAGAACATAATCTGCAACAAAAAAAGCGTCTGCAATTTGTTTTAGAAAACCGGCAAACACCGGCAATTGTGTTTATACAGTTTGATAAATTGCCCTTGCGAGATGAACTGATAAGCCAAATGCAGCGCGACTTTGTGCAGTACCAACACCATGTGCTTGACCTTACGGCAAACCCCATTACCTCACTTGCACGTTCACTTAAAGAAAAACTGCCTCAAAAAATTTTAAACAGCCATCCGGCTACCTGCATGGTGCATGTAAAGGCATTGGAAAATAGTTTTTTATTAAGCAGGCAAGATAATACCGAAACCTCTGCATTAATCACCGAAATTAATTTTGAGCGCGAAATTCTTTTTCATCAGTTTCCGTTTGTAATGGTAATATGGACTACCGAGGTTTTTATAACTACTTTGCAAAAGGAGGCAATGGACTTTTGGAGCTGGGTGGTGTATTATTATTCTTTTAACACCACCGGCACATTAATACCGGTAACAAAACCCATTTATGCCGAAGAACGAAAACAACTAACAGCAGAGCAACAGCAAACCATAGAGGAACTGAGCAATGCGCTTGCCAGCCTAACCTTAAACAAGCTACCTACCGAAAGAGAGCTAAGAGAACAGTTGAATCTTTACATGCAATTGGCTAAGAATTATAATGATGTTTTTTATTATGACATGGCTATTGCTGCTTACGAAAATGCATTGGCAATAGCCGGTAAGTTTGAGAAAGAAGAATACGAAATATTAACCCGGCTTTACAACCAAATGGGATTAACATGGCTTGATAAAGGCAATGCCGATTTGGCAAGAGAGTGTTTTGAAAAGTCACTTGCCATTGATAAAAAATATAATGGCGAAGAGCATCCCAATATTGCCGCCTATTACAACAACCTCGGTTCAGCTTACGGTAACAAAGGCGAATACGACAAAGCCATAGACTATTATCAAAAGGCGCTTTTCATTGATAAAAAATATCATGGCGAAGAGCATCCTAAAATTGCCACTTATTACAACAACCTTGGGGGAGCTTATGATAACAAAGGCGAATACGACAATTCCATAGACTGTTACCAAATGGCGCTTGCCATTGATAAAAAATTTTATGGCGAAGAGCATCCCTCTATTGCCATTGATTACAACAACCTCGGTGAAACATACCGTAACAAAGGCGAATACGATAAAGCCATAGACTATTACCAAAAGGCACTTGTTATTGATAAAAAATATCATGGCGAAGAGCATCCTAAGATTGCCATTCGTTACAACAACCTCGGTTCAGCTTACCATAACAAAGGCGAATACGACAAAGCCATAGACTATTTTCAAAAGGCACTTGTCATTGATAAAAAATATAATGGGGAAGAGCACCCCAAGATTGCCACCTATTACAACAACCTCGGTTCAGCTTACCATAACAAAGGCGAATACGACAAAGCCATAGAGTATTATAATAAAGCGCTTGTTATTGATAAAAAATTTAATGGCGAAGAGCACGAGATTGCCACTCGTTACAACAACCTCGGTTCAGCTTACCATAACAAAGGCGAATACGACAAAGCCATAGACTATTACCAAAAGGCACTTACCATTGATAAAAAATTTAATGGCGAAGAGCACCCCAAGATAGCCACCTATTACAACAACCTCGGTGGAGCTTACCGTAACAAAGGCGAATACGACAAAGCCATAGACTATTACCAAAAGTCACTTGCCATTGATAAAAAATACCATGGCGAAGAGCATCCCAATATTGCCACCTATTACAACAACCTCGGTGGAGCTTACCATAACAAAGGCGAATACGACAAAGCCATAGACTATTACCAAAAGTCACTTGCCATTGATAAAAAATACTATGGCGAAGAGCATCCCGATATTGCCATTGATTACAACAACCTCGGTTTAGCTTATGATAACAAAGGCGAATACGACAAAGCCATAGACTATTACCAAAAGGCACTTGTCATTGATAAAAAATATAATGGCGAAGAGCATCCTGATATTGCCATTGATTACAACAACCTCGGTGGAGCTTACAGTAACAAAGGGGAATACGACAAAGCAATAGACTGTTATAACAAGGCACTTATTATTCTGAAGAAATTCCATCCTAAAGGACATCCTTATGTTGATAATTTAAGAGAAAAAATCGCATTTCTGCTATCAAAAAAATAATTTTTTTAAAGCAACACAGGGGCGCAGAAAAACAGGGTATCACAGAGAGTTTTTTAATAACCCCTGAGCCTTAACCCCTGACCTGTAAAGAGCAATTCTATTAAGTTAAGCGCTTTTTATTAACCCCTTACCCCTAAAGGGGAACCTGCTTCTGCTTATTCCTGCTGTATCATTGCCTGGTTCCCCTTTAGGAGCCAGTGGTAATATGGCAATTTTCTTCTACTGCTTTTCTGTGCTACTCTGTTTCTCTGCTCCCCCGTGTTGCTTTTCTCTCTTCTCCCGCCAAAAACCGCCAAACTCAAACCCAAACCCGCCAAACTCAAACTTTGGCTTGATGGAGGGGTGGGTGCGGGGATATGTTTGAGTCATTAAATAAAAAAATGATGCAGGCATATAGAAAAAAAATGGCAAGCCATAATGTACTGCTGTCAATTGCTAACGTAGCATTAGCAAACGATGGGGGCATTTTTTCAATTGATAAAATCTTTGCATCAATTAATAAAACCATTCCATCAAATGACAGTGCCGCACTAATAATTGATTGTACAGTATCATCAATTGATAAAACCATTCCACCAACTGATTATACCGTATTATCAATTGATTTTGCCACACATTCAATTGAATATGCGGCATATTCAATTGATAAAATCACAAAATCAAACCATTGTAGAATATAATATCCTAAAAATCAATAATTTATAACAAACAATTAAAAACCCCTTAAAAAAATGGCAAAAGCTTATTTCATCCCTCTCCGCGAGCCCGAACTCCTGTTATGGCTCCAAAACTTTAACACCAAAATAGCCACGCAAGGTCCTGTTTTGGGACTTACCGCAGCACAAATTACCGACCTGCAGGATTTATGCGCCAAGCTATCCGACTCTATTACCAAAGCCGAAGAAAGCAAGCGCGATGCACAAGAGGTAACCAACGCCAAAAACACCCTTAAAGCAAGTACCCTTAGCGACATGCGCCTGAGTATTAAAAACATGAAAAGCACCGTAGCCTACACCGAAGCCATAGGCGAAGACCTGGGCATAGTAGGCAGCGAGCAGCCGTTTGACCCCGCCACCTTTAAAACCACACTAAAGGCACGCACCTTCCCGGGCTATGTAAACATAGAGTTTTTAAAAGGCAAGAGTGATGGCGTAAACATTTACACAAGACTAAAAGGCGCAGCCAACTGGGCCTTTCTTGCCCGCGACACCGCCAGCCCTTACAACGACACCCGCCCACTAACCACCCCCAACACCCCCGAAACACGCGAGTACATGGCAATAGGCGTGTTGGACGATGCACAAATTGGTCAGCAAAGCGATGTGGTGGAGGTAACGTTTGGGGGGTAACCAAACCTGTAAGGTAGCAGGGTGGCGTTGTGCGCAGGCTCTCCTTAAGGGTTTCGTTAGAAAAAGTATCAAGTATTAATTAACAAGAAACACACAACACTAACCATTCTCATTAAAAATGCGGAGGCAGCCGAAATGCCGCAATGTAAAAAGAGAGTAGGCGTAATTTAAAAATTAAAGAAAATGAAAAAAATTATTTATTTAGTTATGACAGCTACATTGCTGTTTACAGGATGTGTAAAAGATGGAGAGGACGGTGCCCCTGGGCCAGCAGGACCGCAGGGTGATGATGGGAATGCAAATGTTACCTCTCAAACTTATACTGTTTACCCCGGCAATTGGTTTTATAATGGTGTGTATGCAAGTTATACCACCTCAAATTCAAATATTACTAATCCTAATACAGATTTGGTAACTGCATATGTTAAAGGAAGCACCGGGGCATGGTTTTCTATACCCACAGCCAATTTCTTATACTTAGGAGATAATATGGGATTTTCTTATTTGAGTAACTCAGTAACATTTTACTACTCATATTCTTTTTCTCCTGCAGTAGTTTTAGACTTTAAAGTAATTGTTGTACCAGCCCGTTTAATCAATCCAAACATACCTATTGATTGGAGCAATTACGATGACGTTAGAAAAAAATTAAAATTAAAAGACTAAAAACTCTACAAAATGGCTACCCAAAAAATATTGTTATGCATAAAATTGATAGTATTGTTTTTTTGTACTTCTACTCTTCTACAATCATGCTGTAAAAAAGAAGGCTGCACTGATATAAAAGCAACAAATTACGACTCCGAAGCCGAAAAAAATTGTTGTTGCGAATACGCTCCAACTACCCCGGCTTCTCAAAAAGGGGCATTGCTTTTTTGGACTGACAATCCATCTTGCGGTAACATAACTGTTGCCTTAAGTAATGGTCAGCAATCGTATATTACTGGATATTACGCTGGCGCACCTGCCAATTGCGTCAATTATTTTGGAGGATACTTCTATCTTGAGGAGGGAAACTACACCTATCAAGTCTCATTTCAAAACATTGCTTGCGGAAGCATAAGCGGGAGTGTAACAGTAAATGGAAATAGTTGTAACTTAAGAAAAGTGCTTTGATAATTGGATTATTTACTTAAAAATAATCCAAATACGGAGGCAGCCGAAATGCCACAGAAAAGAGAGTAGGCGAAATTTAAAAATTTATAAAAAATGAAAAAAATAATTAAGAAAACTGTTGTAATGGCAATAATAAACTTTGCCATTGTTGTTTACTGTGAAGCACAAACTACATCGCCAACAGCAATAGATTCTCTAAAAATTGAATTTGTTGGCGATGCAAACATTCAAAAATCTTTTACCCAAGGAGAGGGTATTCCGGCAAATACAGGATTGGGATTAAACTTCAGAAAAATATTTCCTGCAGGTAAATCCGGATTTTTAAACACCTCAAGATTTGAGTTGGAAATAGTTATTAGTATAGCTTCAACAGTTGATACAATTAAGGCGTCAGTATATAATGAAAAAGTAAGAAACCAAAGGGAGTTTGGCAGTTTCATACTTTTCCCAGTTAACTCAGGTCAGGCTGCTTCTGCCAACGTGAAAGGATATTTTGAACAAACCCCATCAAAAACTAAAGTGACTTTTTTGCGAGGAGATGGCTATATGATAAGGGTTGGTGCATCCAATAGAGTTTTGGCACTAAATGATTCAATGGCATCAAATGCGGCAGCATTAACACTTCGTGTTGGAACATTTTATGAATTTATGCCTAACGATAAATTAGATGATTACTCAATTACTTTCTCACCAACATCATTATTTGTAAGGCGTATTCTTGGGGATATTGCTCAAAACGATAACGATGATTTGCGAAATAAACTTTTTGGGACTTATAGTGAAATCTTTTGCGGATGGGAGCCTAATGTTCAAATCAAACTAAAGAATATTAAAGCAGAGTTTGGTTTCCCCATTGTATTTGATCAAAGAAATGTAAAAGCATTGAGTGGAGGTCAGTTTGCCACATCAATAGGCTTTTCAGGCGGCTTCTCATTAAAATTATAATAAACTATTGCAAACTTAATTATCATCAATATATTCACACTCACAACCCAATCCTTATCAATATGAAAAAACTAATTTACCTCGGCATCCTTATTATTACAGCTTTATTAATTAATTCTTGCTGTAAGTTATGCAAAGACAAAACTCCTGTTGAACAACAGCCTTGTTGTGATCACCCGCCACAAAAACCACAAATACCAAACACAACCAATCGTCCGTCCCGACCATCACCTTACGATTGTGATTATTGTGAACAAGATGAAAATCACTATCTTGATTTTGATAGGGCGGCATATCTTATAAAAGCATTTCACGACAAGGACACACTATCAAATTTGATTAGCAATGCCGGGGGGGAATTTCATTTTGATGACACCAAAGCGTTTTCTGAAAACGATTACCTAGCAGTAAAATTCTTTCATATGTATTCACCGGGTAACAAAATTTTAAGAGTAGCTTATGAATACGATAATTGTAAACAAGACGAGGATGGAGTGTGGCACGCCAATCCCGATATACAACATGAAAAATTAACATGTCATCTTGTAAAAGATACTATTGGCAGAATTAAGGATTATAGCTCTGTTCAAAAGGTAAAGGAGGCTTTAATAGATTATAAAAATGAAGATGCTTCATCTTGGGAAAATTGCGATTCCTCCGATGTTAGACGTGGATCTGATGCTTTTAAAGCAAGCGACCTTCGCTACTTTTATAAATGTCAATCCGTTTATTATAATGACAGAAAATCTTTAGGCGAAATTGTAGACCAATTTACAAATGGATTCAGATATTATTTTGGTTATGACTCTACACTTACAGAGCATAGATTAAGACTTATTTTAATTGGAGTGGATAGTAAAACAGGTCATAATGTTATTTTTAATCTTATCTTTCAGAGCCGCATCCGTGAAACCTCCCGTCCAAAGCCTTAATGCTTTTAATGTATGAGTTCAGAGCAACAGGATTTAATAGTTTACGCATCTGCGCTTTCAGTAATCCTGCCCATTTCGGCAGGATTACTTTGTTTCAGCAAATTAACTCCTTTAGCCAAATCATTTATACCATTTCTTGTTTTGGGTGGTTGTGTAGATGCAATAAGTATTTTAATAGAAAGTAATGCAACCAACATTCTGTTAAACATTTACCGCCTGACAGAAGTAATTTTTTATACATGGTTTATTATAAAAGTACTGGGCAATGCGTTTTTAAATAAATATTCGGGCAAATTTTTTTTATCAATTCTGATAGTTTATTTGGCAACACATTTTCTTGTTATTAAAAATTACAACCTTATTGCTTTAAACGCGTATTTTGATTTTGTTTCATTTATGATGCTTTCATTTTTATCGGCATTCACCATTTTAAAATCAACAGAATATGATAACAAGCAAAATATAAAAAGCTACTTTTATTTTCTTACAGGAATTTTTATCTATGTTTTTTGCACCAACATTTTATTTGGAACCATAGCCAATGACGAAATAAGAGATGAGTATTGGTTCGTTCACAACCTCCTGAATATTCTTGCGATGCTTATTTACACAGTTGCTTTTGTAAAATCTTCAATTAAGATTAAAACAGAACTTTTTAATAGCGCAAGTTAAAAACCCCAATTCATTTCCCGGAGCATCAGTCGCATCCAATAATTTCTCCTTAAGCTATCCACCCCATCAACACTTCCAATCCTAGTAACTCCGCAAATCCCTTCTACCCTTTTCCACCCCCATTTCTCCTGTTCGCACATTTTTGACACTACCATTTGCTCATTTAAAAATTACTTTTACTTTTGCGTCCCCCATAAAAAGGGGTTAAACTATTTAATATCGTGGATACTTTATCGTACAAGACTGTTTCTCTCAACGCCAAAACTGTTAATAAACAATGGATTTTGGTTGATGCTACCGATATGGTAGTAGGTCGCCTTTCATCACAAATTGCAAAAGTGCTTCGCGGAAAACACCGCGCTGGCTTTACCCCGCATGTTGATACCGGTGATAATGTAATTATTATTAATGCCGAAAAAGTAAAATTTACCGGTAACAAATTTACCGAGAAAGAATATGTATGGCACACCGGCTACCCTGGCGGGCAGCGTTTTACAAGCCCTCGCAAACTCAACGAAAAATTTCCTGAGCGCATTTTAGAATATGCCGTGCATGGTATGTTGCCAAAAAACAAATTAGGCAATGCACTTAAGCGCAACCTTTACATATACAAAGGAGCAGAACACCCACACGCTGCACAAAAACCAACTCCAACAAAATTTGATATTTAATTTAAATGAACGCAATACATAAAGTAGGAAGAAGGAAAACATCTGTTGCCCGCATATACATGACACCGGGCACAGGCGCAATAACTGTTAACGAGCGCGAGTACAAAAATTATTTTACTACCGGTCCGTTGCAGTACAAATTAAACCAGCCTTTTATTGTTACCAACCTTAAAGAACAGTGGGATGTGGTGGTTAACGTACAGGGCGGAGGCATAACAGGTCAGGCAGAAGCCGTGCGCCTTGCCATATCACGCGCTATTTGTGAAGTGGGCACCGAACACCGTCCGGCTTTAAAAAAAGAAGGTCTTTTAACCCGCGACCCACGCATGGTTGAGCGTAAAAAGCCAGGTCAGAAAAAAGCCCGCAAAAGATTCCAGTTCAGCAAACGTTAATATTTTAATTATACAAACACAGTACCTGTTACATGTCAGTTACCACACAACAATTACTTGATGCCGGTTGCCACTTTGGTCACCTCAAACGCAAGTGGAATCCTAAAATGGCTCCTTATATTTTTATGGAGCGCAATGGCATTCACATTATTGATTTAAACAAAACGCAGGCTAAACTCGAAGAAGCTGCTGCTGCCATAAAGCAAATTGCAAAAAGCGGTAAAAAAGTTCTTTTTGTAGCCACTAAAAAACAGGCAAAAGATATTGTAGCCAATGCTGCAACATCAGTTAATATGCCTTACATAACCGAACGCTGGCCCGGTGGTATGCTTACCAATTTTGCAACACAACGCAAATCGGTTAAGAAAATGACAGGCTTTGAAAAGTTTATGAAAGATGAGTCTTTCAACAACATTTCAAAAAAAGAAAAACTGACAGTAAGCCGTCAAAAAGCCAAAATGGAAAAATTCCTTGGCTCTATTGCCGACCTTACCCGTTTGCCTGCTGCACTTTTTATTGTTGATATAATGAAAGAGCATATTGCAGTTGCCGAAGCTCAAAAACTGGGCATCCCAACAATTGCTATTTGCGATACCAATACCGACCCATCTGAAATAGATTTCCCTATTCCGGCTAATGATGATGCTTCAAAATCTGTAGAAGTAATTATTGCTGAAATGATAAAAGCCATTGAAGAAGGAATGGGTGAGCGCAAAATGGATAAAGAAGCTGACCGCGAGCGCGAAGCTGCTGCAGAAGAAGAAAGTGGAGAACGTGGCGAGGGTGAGAAATCTTATGCCGTAGCCGGTGAAGAAGAAGAGGGTGATGCACCTACTGCTGCTAAACCTGCAAACAAAAAACCGGGTGCAGGCGGTGGAACAAGAGCAAGAAAAGGCGGACCAAAAAAATCTGCTGAATAAATAATACAATTATTCGTTTAACCATCTGGCTCTTCTGTCAACCGTGTGGTTGATGATAAGACAGGTGGTTAAATTATTTTAAAACATTCAACACATTAAAAAAAACAATAACAAAATAAAATGAGTACATTAACAATTAGTGCAGCCGATGTAAATAAACTCCGTCAAATGACCGGTGCCGGTATGATGGATTGCAAAAAAGCTTTAGCCGAAGCCAATGGCGATTTTGAAAAAGCCATAGATGAATTACGCAAACGCGGACAAAAAGTAGCCGCCAACCGTGCCGATCGCGAAACAAAAGAAGGTTACATCATTGCTAAAACAAATGCCGATGCAACCAAAGGATATTTGCTGGGCTTAACCTGCGAAACCGATTTCGTAGGCAAGAGTGCAGACTTTACCTCGTTTGTTGATGCCGTGCTTGACATAGCCATGAGCAACAATGCAAAAACAGTTGAAGAAATTAAAGCATTGCCTATGCAAGGCGTAACTGTTGGAGATAAATTATCTGACCAAATTGGAAAAATTGGTGAGAAGATGGAGTTTATTGCTTACGATATTATTGAAGCACCTAAGGTTGTAATTTATATTCATCCTGGTAACAAAGTAGTTTCAATGGTTGGTGTATCTTCTGCCAATGGTGCCGATGCAGGTAAAGATGTGGCTATGCAAATTGCAGCCATGAATCCTGTAGCAGTTGATAAAGATGATGTGGATCCTAAAATTATTGAGCGCGAAATTGAAATTGGTAAAGAGCAAGCCCGCCAGGAAGGAAAACCCGAAGCCATGATTGAAAAAATTGCTTTAGGTAAATTAAACAAATTCTACCAGGAAAGCACTTTATTAAATCAATCGTTTATTAAAGACGAAAAGAAAACCATCCGTCAGTATTTAGATGGTGTAGAAAAAGGATTAACAGTAACTAAATTTAAACGCGTACAAATAGGCGGTTAATAGTTATTAAGCGAATAAGTAAGCCGTCTGCATTTTATGTTGACGGCTTTTTTGTTTTTTAAATGCAGCATAGCTTAATACGAAACCGTCATTCTGAACGCAGTGAAGAAACTTTTTTAAGTTCGGTTTTGAAAGAGTTTCTTCACTGCGTTCAGAATGACGGCTCTCGAATACATTACCGTAGAAACCTCGGGTTCAAACATTCAATCAAACCCTGCCATTAATAAATATCGTTAACAAATTTTCACATGCAGCCTAACAACGAAACACTCATCTCCATTGCCAATCAATATGGCACTCCTGTTTATGTTTATGATGCCGAAAAAATAATTGCACAATATCACAAACTGAAAAATGCATTTGCTGGCAACAACCTCAAAATAAAATATGCGCTTAAGGCTCTAAACAACATCAACATTTTAAAACTGCTTAAGCAACAAGGAGCAGGATTAGATGCTGTATCTATTTACGAAGTTCAGCTTGGATTGCGTGCAGGATTTTCAGCTTCCGAAATTTTATTTACCCCCAATGGAGTTTCGTTTGATGAAATAAAACAAGCAGTAACGTTGGGTGTGCAAATCAATATTGATAATATTTCCATCCTTCAACAATTCGGACATGAGTATGGCAACTCTGTACCTTGTTGCATAAGATTAAACCCGCATATTGTTGCAGGAGGTAACGTACATATACAAACAGGGCACATAGATTCTAAGTTGGTATATCCATTCATCAGTTGCGCCATGTAATAAGAATTGTAGAAAAAGAAACCATGCTCATTAACGGGCTGCACATGCACACAGGCAGCGATATACTTGATGCCGGTGTTTTTATACGTGGTGCCGAACTGTTATTTGACGCTGCTGTTAATTTTAAAGACCTTGAGTTTATTGATTTTGGCAGTGGGTTTAAAGTTGCCTATAAAGAAGACGATGTTATAACAGACATTGAAGAGTTGGGAAAAACAATTACAGAACGATTTCAAAGTTTTTGTAAAGAGTACGCCTGCCTGCCGGAGAGGCAGGGTAAGGAACTTGAACTATGGTTTGAGCCCGGAAAATTTTTAGTCAGCGAAGCCGGATTTTTATTGGTCAAGGTTAACGTAGTCAAGCAAACAACAGCCACCGTTTTTGCAGGAGTTGATTCCGGGCAAAATCATTTAATCCGCCCCATGTTTTATGATGCTTATCATCACATCATCAACATTTCTAACCCAACAGGCACTCCACGCATTTATACCGTTGTTGGAAATATTTGCGAAACCGACACGTTTGCGTGGGACAGAAAACTTGCAGAAGTGCGCGAAGGAGATATTCTCTGCATTAAAAACGCAGGCGCTTATGGATATACAATGAGTAACAATTACAATCTTCGTCCGCGCCCTGCCGAGGTTTTAATTTACAAGAACAACATACAACTTATCAGGAAAAGAGAAACCATAGATGACATTATTCAAAATATGGTAGAAGTGGAGTTGTGATTTCTTTTCGTTTATTTTTCAGTTGTATATTCGCGCGCAACTGAACAAAAGCTCTGCACAAATGAAGTATAACCGAATCCTTTTAAAACTGAGTGGCGAAGCCTTAATGGGCAATAAAAATTTTGGTATTGACAATACCCGTCTTTCTCAATATGCTCAGGACATTAAATCTATAGTTGATAAAGGTGTGCAAGTTGCTATTGTAATTGGAGGAGGAAATATTTTCAGGGGATTGCAGGCCGCAGAAGGCGGTATGGACAGGGTGCAGGGAGATTATATGGGAATGCTTGCAACAGTAATTAACAGCATGGCTTTGCAAAGTGCATTAGAGCAAAAAGGAATTAACACGCGCCTGCAATCTGCCATAAAAATGGAAGCTATATGTGAACCATTTATTAGGCGCAGAGCAGTACGTCATTTGGAAAAAGGCAGGGTTGTAATATTTGGTGCAGGCACCGGAAATCCATACTTTACAACAGATACGGCTGCATCTTTACGCGCCATTGAAATTGAAGCTAACGTAATTTTAAAAGGTACTCGTGTTGATGGTATTTATACTGCCGACCCCGAAAAAGATAAATCGGCAACACGTTACAGTAAAATAACTTTTAACGAGGTTTTTGAAAAAGATTTAAAGGTGATGGACATGACGGCTTTTACACTCTGTCATGAAAATAAATTACCCATCATTGTTTTTGATATGAATAAAAAAGGCAACCTGATGAGTCTTGTGCAGGGTGATGAGGTCGGAACCCTTGTTGAGGGCTAAAATCAGTCATCAACTTTGTTAATTTTAATGGTATTGGCGCGCGAGCGTTCATTAAGCGGAGTGCTTGCCACATGTATTATTATTTCGTGAGCATGTACATAACCATTGTCCTTTAAAATATTTTTTATGTCAGTTATTGTCTGATCGGTGCTTTCATATTTATCGTAATACAAACCACGCACGCCCCAAAATAAACTCAGCGTATTTAAAATGGGCTTATTATCTGTAAAAATAAAAGTGTTGGCTTTGGGTCGCTGGCTCGATATTTTGTAGGCAGTATAGCCACTATGAGTCATAGCAGCAATGGCAACAGCGCCTGATTGCATGGCTATAACACATGCATTATAGCAAGTAGAGTCTGAAATGAACGTTCTTGATTTGCTATCAGGTTTCCAAAAGCGGTAGTAAATACTTTCATCTGCTTCTACTGCTAAAATTATTTTTTGCATGGCTTTAACTGTTTCAACAGGAAATTTTCCTACCGATGTTTCGCCACTCAGCATTAAAGCATCTGCACCATCATAAACTGCATTACCAACATCATTTGCCTCAGCACGTGTAGGCCTGAAGTTGCTAACCATGCTTTCCATCATTTGTGTAGCAATAATTACAGGCTTGCTCGCTTCTCGGCATTTGCTAACAATTTTTTTCTGTATGATTGGAACTTTTTCCATTTCTACTTCCACCCCTAAATCACCACGAGCAACCATTACTCCATCTGTTGCAGAAATTATTGCATCAATATTATCTACCGCTTCAGGCTTTTCAATTTTTGCAATAACCTTTGTTTGCTTGCCATGCTTCTTGATAATTTCTTTAAGGAATAAAATATCTCGCGCACTTCGCACAAAAGATAGCCCTATCCATTCAATATTATTATTAAGAGCAAAAGTCAAATCGGCATGGTCTTTTTCAGTAAGTGATGGTAAAGAAATTTTGGTGTTTGGAAGATTTACCCCTTTACGCGATGATAAAACACCGCCATGTATAACAGTAGTTATTACCTCTGCATCATTCAAAATATTTTCTACCTGCAGTTGAATCTTGCCATCATCAATTAAAATTAAATCCCCTTTTTTTACGTCAGTAATAAAAGAACTGTATTTAATGTAAGCCATTTCGGCATTGCCTATGCAAAGCTTGGTTGTAAGAATAAATTGTGCCCCGTCATTCAGTTCGCAACTCCCATTTTCAATTTCGCCTATCCTAATTTTTGGCCCTTGCAAATCAAACAGTATTGCTATATGAGAATCATTCTGCTCATTTATCTCTCTTATATTTTCCACTATTTGCTGCATTACTGCATGTTCGCCATGGGATGCGTTTATTCGCAAAACATCAGCTCCTGCATCAATAAGTTTATCCATCATTTCTTTTGATGATGATGCCGGCCCTATTGTTGCAACAATTTTTGTTTTACTGAAATGTTTTTTTGACATGTTTAATCAAATAAAAGGTTTTCTGCCGATTTTAAAGATGACGGCTCTATTTGTGTAACTGCAGTAATAACCTCTAAGGTTTTAATTTGTTTGAGAATGCTTCTAAAGTCAATATTTTTTTCTTCCGATTTCAGCACTAAAAAATAATCGATGGTTGCTTTTTCCGGAATCAATGTGCCCGATGTGCCTTTGTTAGATAAAATGTAGTATTCGTGCCCGAACTTATTTTTAAAACCATAAAAAGCATAAAAAGATTTTGCGCCTAATTTTCCAGTGTTAATGCTGTGGTCTGTTAATCGCTTAAAACTAATGTTAAGCAAAGCATTCAATTCAAAACATACCCGGTAATCTTTATAACCACATACAATGCCAGCTAAAAAAAAATCAAAGCTTTCGCTGTAATCAATCTTTAAAATTTTTTTAGCCATTGCGCAAAAATCAAAAAATTAAAGCAATAAAAAAGGAGCTCTTCTGAGCTCCTCTCTTGCAAGCGATGAGTTTAAATTATTAATTATTTTCCACCTAACATGTAGCGAATAGAAATTTGAATGTTGGTATTGGTAACTTTTTCATCATCAACAGGATCTTTAATGGTATTTGCGAAGCCAAGTCCATAGTTTGCACCGAAACCTAATCCGCTTTCTAATTGATAGCCTAATCCCACATTTAGTCCAAAATCAGTGCTGTTAACAAATTCCTTGTAATCAATATCGTTATCTCCATCAGTGTATTTAGCCGACATTAGTATGCCTACATAAGGACCAACTCCAATGTTAAAACCAGTTCCTTCTTCGCCAAAAGCATAGCGTAAAGTAATTGGAATATCAATGTAATTTACATTGCTTTTAAACTTACTCTCTTCAGAATCCTGACTTCCTTTCATTGAAAACTGAATACCCGGTTCAACAGAAATGTTATCGGTTATACCGATAGAAACAACACCACCAATGTGGGCACCAATTTTCATGGCATTGTTTTCTACATCACCTGCAACATTGGCAAGATTTAAACCTAAAACCGGTCCATACTTAATTTGTGCATCAGCACTAAATGTTGCAACAGCAAGTGTGCATGCAGCAACCAACATTTTAGAAATTTTGTTCATAGTTATTTATTTTGAATTTTTAATTTTGTTGGGGTCAAATCTAACAGTGATAACTACAGTCTCAAAATAATAAAACATGATTTTTACCCACGTTTATGTTAATAAACTGATGTTGAACATATAAGAATTATGCTGAGTGCTTTTAGTGATGAGCATTTTATGCACGAAGCATTAAAAGATGCTACGTTTGCTTTTAATGAGGACGAAATTCCTGTGGGTGCTGTTATAGTTTGTAATAACCGTATAATTGCAAGAGCACACAATATGACTCAAAAACTTAATGATGTAACTGCACATGCCGAAATGATTGCATTTACATCAGCATCTTCTTTTCTCAATTCAAAATATTTAACCAATTGCAAACTATATGTTACCCTTGAACCATGCGTAATGTGTGCAGGTGCTTCCTTTTGGACACAAATTCCAGAAATTATTTTTGGAGCGTTTGATGATAAAAGAGGCTTCTCAATTATTGATAAAAAAATTCTTCACCCTTCAACAAAAATTAAGGGTGGGATTTTGCAAAATGAATGTGGAGACCTTTTAAAAACTTACTTTCAAAAAAAGCGTACATAAATTTAAACACAAATAGCCTCAACCATTTTTTCGGTTAACGGCTTATTTAAAAATTTGCGTACCAACGGGTTTTTATTGGCACGATTTAAATCTTTAAAACTATCGCTGCTTGATAGTAAAATAATTTTGCACTTTTTTTGAATATCTGAATGGAGTTTAGAAAATTCTTCTATAAAGGAAAAACCATCCATTTCAGGCATCATTATATCCAAGAATATAACATCAGGCAATTGCTCTACCGGAGTCTTTTTTATTTCTTCAAGTGCAATCTTTGCATTTGTTTTGGTATTTATGGCTTTGCAAAAACCATTTTTCTCAATAATACCCTTATTATATAGGTTGTCAATTTCGCTATCGTCAATAAGTAAAACGCTATTATATCTTTTTGTTGTCATATAAAAAATGCTAATGAAAATATTTTAATTCCTTTTGTAAAGATGCAGGATGTGGTAATACGTTTTGAATATGAATTTGGTTAGGAATTTCAATAATAAATTCGGTTCCAATATTCTCGGCACTTTCAACTGATATTTTACCTCCTAATTTTTTTACTATTTCATTTACCATATATAATCCGGTTCCTGCTCCCGCATTATTGTTTTTATTGAAGAGTTCAAAAATTTTTCCAATACCTTTTTCATTTATCCCTTTCCCATTATCCGCTATACTTAAAATAGCTTTGTAATTGTCGTATTCAACACCAATTTTTACTCTCGAAACAATTCCGTCTTTTTTATACTTAAAACAATTAATAAGTAATGTGTTTAGCATTACTGCAATAAGCTGAGGATTAGAATAAAAATTTTTACTTGTATTAACAGACGACTCCATTATCATTTCATCCGAGCCGGGAAAAGAAACCAATCCGTAAATACAATTATTTACCAATTGCCTGAAATCAACTTCAGCAACAGTATCAAGAGCTTGTGGTATGATGTGTTTTGCTTTCAACTAAGCAGTTATTTTCTGTAGTGCACTCTCTGGTTGTATAATGCCATTTAGTTCAACACTATAGCCATACAAGCCAATATAACCTGCTTCTTTAAAAGGCACCATTGTAAACCTGAATAAATACTCATTAAAAGGAATATTTACATCCTTGGTTTGAAATTTTTCAGTTGTATTAAATATCCCCGGCATCACTTTAGTAAGCGGAGAAGGAACTTTTTTACCCAACTCGCAACCCCATTTAGACATAAATGCCATAGCGGCTGTGTTGTGGTAAATTACCTTGTTATCAAGACTGAATTTGATAACGGGAAACATGTTTGTGTCATGTTTTTGTTTTTTGTTTTTTGACTGCATGTAGTAAATGTTTGAGTTTTTATCTCTGATTAAACGATGATTTTATCATAAGGCTTCACTTTTGCTTAAAATATTATTGCATTTGTAAGGTAATAAGCAAAAGCATCGGCAATTTTTGGCTTTTATATAGACCCCCCTCTCTTACACAACTTTTTGTTTGCAGGAAAGGCCTTTAATTTGGCATGTAAGATTTTTCAAGAAATGATGAAAAAAATCATATTGCAGTACTACTGTTTTACTTTCTGCCTTGTCAATCTTACCTTTGCTGCAATAAACAACATAACACAATGCCATATCCAGAACAAATTTGCGCACCCATGCGCCAGGATTTAACCAATGCCGGGTTTGAAGAATTAAAAACTACGGAACAGGTTGAATCAACTATTCCGAATTCAAAAGGAAGTTTATTATTAGTAATAAACTCAGTATGCGGATGTGCAGCAGGTACTGCCCGCCCAGGAGTTAAACTTTCGCTTAAAGGAGAAAAGAAACCTCAAAAACTTGTAACCGTTTTTGCAGGACAAGATTTGGAAGCTACCTCTCAGGCAAGAAAATATACCATACCATTCCCTCCATCATCCCCTGCTATTGCTTTATTTAAAGATGGAGAATTGGTTCACATGGTTGAGCGCCACCATATAGAAGGGCGATCTGCTGAAATGATAGCCGAGCACTTAAGCCAGGCTTACAACGAGTTTTGCTAACCAACAAAAATTTAAAAAATGCCTTGGTGGTTACTTGCTGTCCAAGGCATTTTTTATGATAGCCCTATATGTATCTTTTAATAACTCAAGATTTTCTTCTGAAAAATTATTAGTGTCAATAGGCTTGTGTACGGTAACCGGGGCAATGCCTGGCCTGCCCCCAAGGTGTTTATAGTTCTTAGTATCAGGCAGCAACCGGAAATTCCTATGATATGTCACAGGAATGATTTGAACTTTATTTTCTACTGCTAATTTAAATGCACCATTTTTAAACTTGCCAATTTCGGGTGTGCATTCAGGTATGGTAGCTTCTGGAAAAATGGCTATGGAAATTCCGTTTTGTAAATCGCTTACTGCACGAAGATATGCTTTATGACTGGCAGTTTTACTAGCACGATTTACCCCTATGTTCATTCGTTTAAAAAAAATATTAAAGCAGGGCACATCTTCCAACTCCGCTTTTCCCATAAAATGAAAATAGTTTCCTATGGCAACATAGGTCATTAAAATATCAAGGTATGAAGTATGATTGGGGCATATAACATACGTGGTATTTTTGTCAGGTGTAAACTCATACTTAACTTTAGGAAAAATTCCTGCACACCACAAAATAAGTTTGCAGTTTATGCGCATTAACTTAAAAGTAAGGAGGTGCGGGGCTTTTGATAAAAAAAGAGTTAGAAGATGCAACGGAAAAAATAGAAAAAACAGAATGACAGCCTGCGTAAAAAACCAGAATCGCCAGATGTTTCCAAAAACTGCTTTTACAAACTGCATGGCGCGAATTTATAATTATACCTGTTCCATTTTTGTTTCAATTCATGAACGACAATAATTAGATTTGCCCTCAATGGAAACAGTTGTAAGTGGTATCAGACCCACAGGAAATTTACATCTCGGCAATTATTTTGGCGCAGTAAAGAATTTTTTAAAAATGCAGAACGATGCTCATTGCTTTTTCTTTATTGCCGATTATCATTCACTAACTACACATCCAACTCCTGCCGATTTACACAAGAGCGGCAGGCAGGTGCTGGCAGAGTATTTGGCTTGCGGCATTGATCCGGATAAAAGCGTTATTTATATGCAGAGTGATTTGCCACAAACGGCAGAGCTTTATTTGCTGTTAAATATGAATGCTTATGTTGGTGAATTAGAAAGAGTAACTTCCTTTAAAGATAAAATCCGTAAGCAACCCGATAATATAAACGCAGGTTTATTGACCTACCCTGTACTGATGGCTGCCGACATTTTAATACACCATGCAGCCAAAGTTCCTGTGGGTAAAGACCAGGAGCAACATTTAGAAATGACACGCACTTTTGGTAACCGCTTTAACCGCTTGTATAAAACAGATTATTTTCCTGAACCTGTTGCATATAATTTTGGAGAGGCATTAGTAAAAATTCCGGGATTGGATGGTAGCGGGAAAATGGGAAAAAGCGAGGGTGAAGGCAATGCTGTTTTTTTAATTGATACAGATGAAGTAATCAGAAAAAAGGTAATGCGCGCAGTTACCGACAGTGGGCCTACTCAGCCCAATTCTGAAAAGCCTGACAGCATTAAAAATTTATTTACGCTCATGGGTGTTGTTTCTGCACCTGAAACTATTTCTTTTTTTGAAGAAAAATATAACGATTGCACCATAAGATATGGTGATATGAAAAAGCAATTGGCGGAAGACATGATAAAATTTATTTCTCCCATAAGAGAAAAAATTAACGCTATTGCAAATGATGATAACTACTTAAGAAAAGTAGCCAAAGAAGGAAAAGAAAAAGCCGCTGCCAGTGCAAATAAAACCATGAAAGAGGTGAGAGAGATTATTGGTTTTAGGGAGTTTTAAAATTCTATATGATTAAAAATTTCCAGGTAGGTTACAAGTTCCCCCTTTCAGGTTGCCTGCCCCTTCGTTAGGTAGGGATTTAGATAGAGCTATTTACATCCTCACCCACTCTTCTGGCACAATATCATTTTCCTGCTGGCTGCCATCTGCAAACCATGTTTGCGGGGCAATAACAATTTTATTTTTAAAACTACCTAACCATGCAGCCCACCAGGAAAAGGTACTATTGGAAATAACAAAATGCCTGCATGAACTCATTAGTTTAAATTGCTGGTGATGGTTATCGTTGCAATTATTATCATCCATAAAAGTTACCGGGTATTCAAACTTTAAATTTTGTTTGCACCATTCTATATCGTCAGAAAAAACAAAAGCAGCAATATCGTTTTGTGAGGCTGCAATTTTCTTTAAAGCATTATAGTAGTAATCATTGCTTTTTGCGCCAATCATTTTGCGGTAGTGTTCGTTAGAAACATAATCTCCACGCCTTATGTGCAAACAAACCGAGTTGGTGCTTTCTATTTTGTTTAATGACAAACCTGATTTTTCATCAGGAGTATTGTTTAACTGATACATTTGGCGCAATTCAGCTTCGGCACCGTTAAAAAATTTAGCGCTCTGAAAACTGCCTACTATGCAACAATCATTTTGCAAATTCCAAAAACTATTGTCAAAAGCATGATTGGGTTGAATGTAAACCTGAGGCTGAGAAAAAATTCTTTTAACACGACTCAATATTTTTGCCGGTAAAGTAACTGGTGTTGGGTTAAACTTTTCTATTTCACTTTTACTTGCAAACTTTTCTTTAATATTAAAAGCATGCAATTCATAATCTCTTACTACATGGTGCGGATTATCAGGGCGCTCTTCAAGCAATGTTAAATCAATCTTTACTTCCGTACCCAATTTTTTTGCCAGCCCTGTTGCTGCAGCATACTGGAACAGTTGGTTGCCCATACCTCCCATTAATCGTACTAAAACCATACGTATTTAGTTCATAATTTTTTCTACCAGTTCGTTATACTGATGCACCCCTGAAATTTTACCATGCTTCAGCTCAATAATGCGGTCGCAGTTTTTAAGCGTGGTAATGCGGTGTGCAATTATAAAAATGGTACGGTTGCTGGTTGAAAGCGCATCAATGGCTTCGCTTACTTCCTGTTCTGTTTGTGTATCGAGGGCAGAAGTCGCTTCGTCAAAAATTAAAACCTGTGCATTGCGGTACAACGCCCTCGCTATGCCTATACGTTGCCTTTGTCCGCCAGAAAGACTGGTGCCGCGTTCTCCCACCTCTGTATCAAGCCCCTTTGGCAAGGTGCTGATAAATTTATCTAACGATGCCTGCTTTACAGCCAATGCAAGTCTTTCCTCATCAATATTATCATCGCCAAAAGCGATGTTTTCCCTCATGGTGGTATCAAAAAGAAATATATCCTGTTTTACATAGCCGATTAAATTGCGCCAGTAATCAAGGTTTTCTTCTTTAAGGGGTTTGCCATCAATATCAATACTTCCGCTATCTTCTATATAAAAGCGAAGTAAGAGGTTCATTAAAGTGGTTTTACCCGAACCGCTCATGCCCACAAAACCAATTTTTTCTCCCTTTTTTACAGTAAAAGAAAGATTGTCAAGCACCGGATGTTTTCCCTTTGGAAAGGTAAAAGATATGTTGTTAAAATGTATGTCTTTATTAAAGGGAATTGCTACGTTGCGGTTCATTTTTGTATTAGCAACATAAGCATCGTTATGCGCATTAATATGTTCGATTGCTCCTTGGTTACGGCTGATGTACATAAGCGCATTAAGTATGCGGTTTACACTTGGCATTAAACGATAAGCGGCAGCAGAAAAAGCACCAACAAGCATTATTACGTCCTGATTTTGATCATTAAAGAAAATGGCATATACAAAAATGGCAACTACACCAATAATGGCAACCATTTCATTGCTGCGCAACGGTATCATGTTTAAGATGATGGAACTCATATTTAAATCGTGATACTTTTTCTGATAGTGTAAAAATTTTTCGCGGTAAAATTCTGTTTTGTTGCTCAACCTTATGTCAATATATCCCATTAAAGAATAAGTAATCTGGCTTAACGCCTGAGGATAAATATGGGTAATACTTCTTCCTACGCGTTCTGCCCTGTTTTTTAGAAGTAAATAAATGATGGCAGAAGTAGGACCGATGGTAATCAAAATAAAAAAGAAAAGTTTGATATTGTAAATGGCTATCATACCAATGATTAAAAGCAGTATCAGCATTTCTGCAAATAATGATAGCAACGGCAATAACACCCACGATACAAATGCTGAGGGATTTTGTTGCACACGATTAACAATATCTGATGATTTAACAGTGGTAAAATCAAAATAGCTGAGAGAAAAATATTTTGAGAACTGGTTACGCGAAATGTGCGTAGCCACATCAGCCATAAAAATTCCCTGTATGTAATTTACAAATAAGCCAAATGCACTTTTTACAATTTGAAAAACTAGTACTGCCAACACAAGAAACAACAGGAATTGTTTATCTGTAGAGAATCCAAAAAAATCATATGTCATTTTAAGATACTTGTCTGTATGTATTGTAGAAGTATCAGAGCCTGCTTTTATTAGCGGCAATACCGATGCTAACCCGAATACATCAAGCACAGAAGATACTAGAATAAGTATGCTCATCCACCACAACTTTTTTTTGTGTGCAGGGCTAAGCTGTTCTTTAATGCACTTAACGGTGTTCCGGTAAACTTGTCCGCTTGTTGGCGAAGGTTGATGCAAGGTGCTGCTCATTCAGTCTTTCAGAAAAGTTTATGGTTGTTTATAATAAGCGCCACCATATCCAACAGGAATATTTTTAGGGCTAACACTGTTCAGAATAAATCCTACGCTCTTAATATTATTTTTCTCGATAAGATTGTGAGCAATATCCACAAAATCTTTTTTAGAGTATCCTGCTTTTAAAACAAACATATTGAGGTCAGAGAATTTCATCATTACCAATGCATCAGAAATTAAACCCACAGGAGGCATATCTAAAATCACATAGTCAAACTGCATTTTAAGCTCGTTAATCATTTGCTCCATCATTGGGTCTAAAATCAATTCACTTGCATTAGGGGATTTAGGTCCGCTTAATATCAGTTTTAAATTTTCTACCGGTGTATCTTTAATAATATCTTTCAATCCTGCTTTGCCCACCATGTAAGAAGTTACACCCACATCGTTAGTAACATTAAATGCAGTTGCCTGCTTTGGTTTATGTAAATCTAAATCAACCAACACAACCTTTTTCTTGGCGCGCGCAAGAATGGTGGAAGTATTTATGGAGCAAAAAGATTTTCCTTCTCCGGATATTGAAGAAGTGAAAAGAAAAACTTTTGAGTGTGACTTTGGTGAGAAGTAGTAAAGGTTGGTTCGTATAACCCTAAACGCCTCTGCTGTTAACGATTGCGGTTGGTTATGCACCACCAAATAATCTTTTTTAGCATCGGGTGATTTTCCAATTACACCAACAATCGGTAAAGTAGTTAGTTCTGCCAGTTCATCTTTTGTATAAACATAATTAAGGAAAATGCTTTTTAAGAAAATGGTTAATGCTGCTAAGGCTATACCTACCCCAAAACCCATTAGCAACATTTTGTTTCTTATTGGTCTTATTAATCCAGTGCCTGATGATTCTTCTAAAATAAATTTATCGGGAACTATAGCCGCCTTTGCAATAACCGTCTCCGCTCTTGTCTCTAATAAAAACAAATACATTTTTTCGTTAATCTCTTTCTTACGGGTTATATCTGTTAGACCGCGAAGCTGGGATGCAGATCTGCTCAAATTATAATTAAATGCTCCCTCTTGTGCCGAAAGCGAATTAATTTTCATGGCAATCCCTTTACGCACATTTTGTACAATAGCAACCACGTTTTCGCGTGCACGTGCAAGTTGGGCGTTTATTTCAATCATTACCGGTGAGCTTTCGGTGTTGCTAAATAATAACGTTGTTTTACGCTGCTGCAATGCCTGAAACTCGCTAAAGGCAGATTGCAATGCAGGATTATTCTGATCAGCAAGTATAGAAGGAGAAACTGTGGTTACATCTGCATTATTATTAGTAAGTTGCTGGTATAAATAATCAATAGAATTAAGCGCCACCATTAATTTTGCTTTCTCGGTTTGCACATTCATTTTTTCAGAGATAAACTGTCCTTGCTGGTCAGCAACGCCAATGGCTCCGCTTTGTTGTTGGTACGCCACCAAGTTAGATTCAACACCGTTTAACTGGTCTTCTACTTCTTTTAACTGGTCTTCAATAAACTTAAGAGAATTGTCGTTAATTTCTTTACTTACTGCAATGGAATAATTAATATATAGATTGGTAAGTGTGTCTAAAAAGTCAATTGCTTTTTCCTGCACCTCATCTTCAATAGAAATATTAAGTGCCGAAGCATTTTCATCTTTATCAATATCAATAGCGCTTTGGTATTTTCCTATCAGATAATTAATGTCGTTAATAACAAATATGTATTGAATATCGCTAAGGCGCGGATTGTTTTTGATAAAATTTTCGTTGCCTGTTACGTTTAAAGAAAATTTATTAGTTACAACAGGATCACCAAACTTATGCTCTTTCTTATAAGTAAAGCCTGGCGTTTCCACCTCAAGCAAATATTTTTCCTTGCCTAAAATTTTCAGATAGCATTCTACTCCATAAAAAGAACCATCTAAAACTTTTGCCTCTACTTTAAATGGTGTGCCTTTAAAAACCTCTCCGGTTTTTAAGCGCCCTTTTACATAATACGAAACACCAAGGTTTAGTTTGTTTACCGCCTGGCTCACTAATTTTTTAGAGTTAATTACTAATGCTTCATTGGCTATTTCCTCATCATTGGGTCCTGTGGGTATGGCATTATCAAGCGCATCTTTAAAAGCATTTTTTTGCGGTTTAATTAAAATTTTAGCACTGGCGCCATAATAATTAGTAGAGCGGTATAACTGAAAAAAAGCTGCACCAACTCCTAAACACAAAAACAATATAAACCAATACCAGTTTTTTAAAATGGTATTCAGAATTTTTTTTACGTCTTTGGCATCAATAATATTGGCACTGCCAACGGGTTTTAATTTATCCATGAACAGAAAATAAAAGGGGTTATACTATTTTATTTCAAAATAGTTTTACAATGTGTGGTTTTTAAAATTGCAATAATGAAAGGCAAAAATAATTTAATTTATACTGAAAAGATGCGCTATTATTGCACTCAACTGCAAATTTTAAACAAGTAACTTATTTAAAGAAACTTCGTTTACAAGGTGTAAATTTTTTAAAACCACATTAATCACAAATTTATTTTATGAAGAAAGCGCTTATCACCGGAGTTACCGGGCAGGACGGAGCCTATTTATCTGAACTGCTTTTAGAAAAAGGTTACGAAGTACATGGTATAAAAAGAAGAAGCTCGTTATTTAACACCGAGCGTGTTGACCATCTTTACACCGACACACATGAGAAGAACGTAAAGTTTAAATTACATTATGGCGATTTAACCGATTCTGCCAATATTATCAGAATTATACAAGAAGTTCAGCCTGACGAAATTTATAACCTTGGCGCCATGAGCCACGTGCAGGTTAGTTTTAGTATGCCCGAATACACCGCTAATGCCGATGGCATAGGTGCATTAAGAATTTTAGAAGCGGTAAGGATGCTTAACATGGTTGACAAGTGCCGCATTTACCAGGCATCTACCAGTGAACTGTATGGATTGGTGCAGGAAATTCCGCAAAAGGAAACCACACCGTTTTATCCGCGCTCACCTTATGCAGTTGCAAAGTTGTATGCATTTTGGATATTTAAAAACTACCGCGAAGCATACAACATGTATGCAGTAAACGGAATATTATTTAACCACGAGTCGCCTTTGCGTGGCGAAACATTTGTAACGCGTAAAGTAACGCGTGCCGTATCGCGCATTGCACTTGGCTTGCAGGATGTAGTGTATATGGGTAACATAGACGCCAAACGCGACTGGGGTCATGCCAAAGATTATGTTGAAGGCATGTATTTGATGTTGCAGCAAGATGTGCCTGATGATTTTGTTCTTGCTTCAGGCATAACAACTACCGTTAGAGATTTTATTATAATGTCTTTTTTAGAAGCAGGTATTGAAATTGAATTTAGTGGCAAGGAAGAAAATGAAATTGCAAAGGTTAAAAAATGCAATAACCCCGAATACCAGTTGCCGGTTGGACAAGTGGTACTGCGAATTGACCCCAAATATTATCGCCCCACGGAAGTAGAATTATTAATTGGTGACCCTACCAAAGCGAAAGAAAAATTAGGATGGAAGTTGAAGTATGATTTGAATGCGCTTGTAAAAGAAATGATGGAAGCCGACTTAAACTTGTTTAAACGCGACCAGTATCTTAAAAAAGGCGGACATAAGATTATGAATTATAAAGAGGTGTAGTTTTAAGAAGAAGTACAAAGTATTAAGTATAAAGTACCAAGAAAAAAGTAAAGAACACTTTTTAGTAAAGTGAGATTAACCCGAATCGTAGCATAAAAGCGATTCGTAAATTCGTAGCAATTCGTTATCAGAACCCATCAATTCAGTATCAGTACATGGAAAAACACGCCAAGATATACGTAGCCGGACACCGTGGTATGGTGGGCTCGGCAATAGTCAGAAAGTTAAAAGAAGAGGGGCATATTAATCTTTTATTGCGCACTTCTAAAGAATTAGATTTAAGAAACCAGCAGGCCGTTAACGATTTTTTTGAAAACGAAAAACCCGATTATGTTTTTTTAGCAGCAGCAAAAGTGGGTGGCATAGTTGCCAACAATACCTACCGTGCCGATTTTATTTACGAAAACCTGATGATACAGAACAATGTAATTTACAATGCCTATAAGCATGGCGTTACTAAATTATTGTTTCTGGGCTCATCGTGCATTTACCCTAAAATGGCACAGCAGCCTATTAAAGAAGAATATCTTTTAACCGGATTATTGGAGCAAACAAACGAACCTTATGCGCTTGCAAAAATTGCAGGATTAAAAATGTGCGAAGCTTTCCGCCAGCAGTATGGCTGCGATTTTATTTCTGCAATGCCTACCAACCTTTACGGACCCAATGATAACTACGATTTAAAAAACTCGCACGTACTGCCTGCGCTCGTGCGCAAGTTTATGAATGCAAAGGAAAACAACCTGCCCTCTGTAGAAATATGGGGAACAGGAAGCCCTTTGCGTGAATTTTTGCATGTAGATGATTTGGCTGATGCCAGTTATTTTCTAATGCAAAACTACAGCGATGGCACAACCGTTAACGTAGGCACCGGCACAGACATTAGTATTAAAGACCTTGCTATACTCATTAAAAACACCATTGGCTACACAGGCGATTTAAAATTTGATACCACCAAACCCGATGGCACCCCACGCAAACTTTTATGTGTGGACAAACTCCATTCTCTTGGCTGGAAACACAGTATAACACTTGAGCAGGGAGTAAGAATGGTGTGTGATGAAGTGGCACACATGGAGACTTTTATTGAGAGGTAATTTAAAATGACAGTTGTGGTAAAAGGTTTTTTTACTCCTTTATAACCTTAACCGAAATTTCTCCACTGCTCCATTTTAGTTTGCACAGGTATATACCGTTGGGCAATGTATTGATGTCTATTTTCTTAAACTGACTCCAGGGTGCTATATAATCTTCAAAAACAATTTTGCCTAACAAATTATAAACTGTTAGAGCGCCTGAAGTTTTTTGAGCGGGAAATTGAAGTGTGCTTAACCCACTTGTGGGATTTGGTGACGCGCGTGCCGTTATTTTTATAGGTATAGCATCATCAATTCCTGTTAAACAACCGCAGCCTAATGTTGTGTCGCAACCAAGGAAATAGTTGGGGTGGTTGGGGATGCCATTGCCATAATATCTCTGCAACTGAATACCATGTTGAACTAAGTCACATGCAATCCCCAAGCTATCAGGATAATTTATAACATGTAAATGAAGCGTTCCATTCCCTGTTTGTATATATATTTTACCATCAGGGGCGAGGAATGTTCCTTCAAATAATGTAGCGAAAGGTGGGCTTGGTGAATAAAAACTATCCCAAACGGCTACCGTTAATTGCGATGCCCCAATATTTGGTGCTGACATATCATATTGATATACTTCGTTTATGTTAGAGACATAGAGAAAATTTGAATTTGATGAAAAAGCAGTTCCTCCAAATAAACCCGTAGATTGTGGAAGGGTGATGTGAATAGAATTACTAAGAAAACCATTACACCTGTCAAAATCAAAAATATCCAAACTACCTGTTGATAGGTATTCAGCATGAGCAATTGCATATTTAGTTCCGTCAGGTGAGAAGACAGACATTCCGCCAATAGTAGATCTTGGGGTACCGATGGCTTGAGTGTAAGGACCTAAAATTGTTGTTGGTAAAATGAGAAATTTGTAAAATAAATTTGAATTGTCCTTTTGCACAATCACCCACCAGTCTCGCCCATTGGCATGTTTACAAGCTGTTATATTTCCCGGAATCATTGTATCCTGCACTAAAGCATTATTCTTGCTAACAACTGCTCCTTTTCCATTATTAAGGTTCATATCAATAATACTGTAATAAAAATTTAATGACCTTGTATAGATAGGACTATTATCAAAAGTATTATGAAAAAGATAAAACAAATTATTGCTATTAGATTTAGGTAAAATAAGGCAAGCCTGAGGAGCTGTTAAGCCTTTAGGATTTAAATTGTAAAATCCGGTGGGGCTAATATTATTACCATTTTGCATTGTATCACCGGTAGCATCGGCTATATGGTAACCGTTAGTGTAAAACAATAAATTTCCGTTTGAATCAGAAATATTTGCTGAAGTTCTGTTTATGTCCATCTCAAGACTATCATAAGTATAAACTGGTGTGCCACTAGAAAAATCAATCAACGTATGCCCCCACGGATGTCCCCAATAACTACCATATCCGAGCAACCAATTATTATTAATTCCCGTGTTTTGCCCGTTTAAAAAAAAGCAATAGAAATTAAGAGAAATTAAAAGCAGCCACTTTTTCATTAAAAAGTTGTTTTAACAAATATAAGATGAAAGTATAATATTAACTGTAGCATTGTAGGCAGTACCATCTTCTCAGGCGCTTCTATTTATGTTACCCCTCTGCCAACCAAAGAAATCATATGAAAATTTCAAAAGCCCCAAAATGCTGTTTAAAAATACTTATATATATTCAATTAAAAATTCCGATTATAATTCCACTTAACCAGCGTCTTATTACCTCCTAAAAAGAAAAAATACCGGTAAATAAATTATTGGTTGCACCATACCAAAAAAATATTAACTTGCGGCTTAATTCTAAACCGCATTTTTCCTTTACCAAAAACTAAAAACGATGTTTGCTTCAACTTCTCAAAAAGTAAGCACAGCGTTATCTCTATTTCGGGTAACGTGTACTGGCATTTTGCTGCTTTCTTTTTTACCAACAATCTTATATTCTCAGGTTTATAACGGCAATGCCACTCTAACAAAAAAAGTAAATGCCAATGGCGTTTCGTCAAACGGGCTAAACGGTATTACATCGGGCGTTAGCGGAACACCGGGTGTAAGAGGGTGGTTTTATTTTAACATCACATCCATCCCGCCAGGCTCTACCATAACAAGCGCCACATTAAATTACCCAACCGCAAGCGGCACACAAAATTCTTCCAGTCAGGCTAACCAATTAAATGCCCTCTCTTTTGATCCTCAAACTTTAAGCGGAACCGCCTTGTATAATGCGCTTGTAAACGGAGCAACAAACGTTACCAATTTATTTACCGGAAGATGGAGTGGTACGCACCCGCTTGCACTAAACACCAACGGACCCAATGGCGGTAATGTACCCACTGCCACCAATCTTAAAAATTTTATTCAGGCCAGGGTAAACGTTGGGTTCAATTATTTAGCTTTTAGTTTAGTAAGGGGAAGTAATAACTTATACAATTTTCAAACACCATCGTTAACCGTAAACTATGTTCCGCCTCCACCATGTACTAATCCTCCTGTTGCAGGCAACACAGTAATTAATCCCTCTAACGCATGTCCTTCAACATTAAGGACACTTTCTCTAAATGGTGCAACTTTTGGCGCAGGGCAAACTTACCAGTGGCAATCATCTCCAAACAATTTAACATGGGCAAACATCAGCGGTGCAACGGTTGCGCAGTATCAAACCAATATTACAACCAATTCTTTTTACCGCTGTGTAGTAACCTGCGGCAGTTCAAGCACATCAACATCGGCACAGGCAACAGTAAATAATTATTTAACCTGCTATTGCAATACATCTTACCCAAATGGTTGCAGTTCGGGCGATGAAATAAAAAATGTAACCATAACTGGAACCACGCTTAACAATAATTCTAACTGCTCACCAGGGTCGTATAATTTTTATACCTCTCCTGTACACAACTTAACAAAAACAGTTTCTTACACCTTGCAAGTTACCTTAGGCAGCGATGCAATTGGTCAACACGCAGCGGCATGGATTGATTATGACCAATCAGGAAGTTTTGAGGTGAGTGAGCTGGTAGGTAATCAAACAACATCTGTTGGACCAAATGGAACTGCTGTTTTTAATTTTACTGTTCCGGCAACTGCCGTTAACGGTCAAACAAGATTAAGAGTAAGAGGAGGTGATGATGTACCAATTAATGATGATGAAAGCTGCGGTAACACATCAAGCCCATGGGGGGAGGCAGAAGATTATCTAATTAATATATTAACCCCTGCACCATGCAATGATCCGCCTGTTGCAGGAATTATTAACGGGCCCGATTCTGTTTGCACAGGAACAAATTATCAATTGAATGCAACAGGGTTTTCTACCGGAACAACTTTGCAGTGGCAATCGTCAGTAAATAGTGGCGGACCTTTTACAGATATACCCGGAGAAATAAGCGCCATACTTTCTGTTACCAATGCCGCTGTAGATTTTTATTATGTTTTAAAAGTTACCTGTATTGACAGCGCTTTTACCGTTGTAAAACCCGTAACTATTAAACAGTCTGTAAATTGTTTATGCCCCGCAACCTACAATAACGATTGTGCTCTTGACAATGAAATTACCAATGTTGCGCTTGGTGTTTTAAATAATTCATCAGCTTGTTCAGCTAATGGTTACGCTTTTTATAACAACCTTGCCGTTCCTGATTTGGCAAAATCTGTTTCATATTTTTTATCCGTTACAATGGCTTCGGACCCTAATCAGTATGCCGGTGCATGGATAGACTTTAACCGTAACAGCATTTTTGAAAGCACAGAGTTTGTTGGAGGTAACAGTATTGATGCAGGAAGTAACGGAACAATAACGATAACCTTTGCCCCACCTGTTACTGCAATTGAAGGAGTTACTGCACTGCGCATCCGTGGCGGGCACAACATTGAAGTTACAAGTTCAGAAGGATGCGGTTTGGCATTTAGCAATTTTGGCGAAACAGAAGATTATCTGGTTAATATTTTGCCACAGCCACCATGTATTGATCCGCCAGTGGCCGGAACAATAAACGGTATTTTATCTGTTTGCAATGGTGAAATAACTACACTTACGCTTTCAGGTAATTCGTCAAACACAACTATTCAGTGGCAGGAATCTTCAGATGGAATAAATTATTTTGATATACCCGGAGAAATCTCTGCTTCATTAACTACGGGAATCATTACTGCCAATACGTATTACCAGGCAGTTGTAACTTGTGTAAATGCAGTAACAACAATTCCGGTGCAGGTTATAGTTAAAAGTTTTTTAGAATGTTATTGCATCAGCAACCTCAACAATACAGCATGTGGCAACGGGCATATCACCAATGTTTCAATTGCTACTACAACGTTAAGTAATACAACCGGCTGCTCTCAGCAAGCACCATCGGGCGCTTACACTAGTTTTCCGTCAAGCGGAACCTCAACAGCAACGCTTCAAAAAAATGTTTACTACAATTTATCTGTTCAAACAAATGGGGTATTAGGAGCAAATACTTCTGTTTGGATTGACTTTAACCAAAACGGAATTTTTGAAAACACAGAGTGGACACAGGTTTATACCAACAAAACATCAGGAAGCATTCCGGTTTACATTTTGCCCTCTGCAATTAACGGACAAACAGGTATGCGAGTACGCAGTGTTTTAGCCGGAGAAGTTGTTTCAGGATTTGATGCCTGTACAAATTATTCATCGGGCGAAACGGAAGATTATATAGTCACTATAGATAACGCACCTGTGTGTACCGACCCACCTACAGCCGGAACTATTTCCGGTAATTTATTCTTATGCTCTGGAAATAATGTATCACTTAACGCTTCAGGATATACACTAGGAACCTCGTTGCAATGGCAAAGTTCAACTGACAATTTAACCTGGAATGATATTGCTGGAGCTAACTTTCCATTTTTAAATTCTATACAAATAAGTGCTGACACTTATTTCAGAATAATTGCAACATGCGCTGCATCCGATACCTCCACCTCTGTTTTGGTTACTATAAAACCATTTTACGAATGTTATTGCTTTGATGATTTAAACCCTGTTGGTTGCGGCAATGGAGATATTTTAAATGTAGAGATTCAAACCTCAACATTTAATAATAATTCAACCTGCAATTTTGTATTACCTCAGGGAGCATATAATTTGTTTCCTGCAATGGGCAGCAGCACTGCCACTTTGCAGCAAGGCACTGCGTACAATATAGCAGTTAGTTGCAATAACAATACTGTTCCCTTAAGTACATCAGCCTGGATTGATTATAATAGAAACGGAGTTTTTGAAAACTCAGAATGGGTGCAGATTTTTGCAAACGGATTTACCGGTAACATTGGTTTTACCATTCCGGCAAATGCTGGTGTAGGATTAACAGGCATGCGCATAAGAAGCCGATATGCTACCGATAGCAATGGGCCAGATGATGCATGTGAGCGTTTTACATCAGGTGAAACAGAAGATTATTTAATTACTATTTCCAGCGCTAACCCTTGCACCGATCCACCTGTGGCAGGAAATATTACAGGAACTTTAAGTGTATGTTCAGGAACTTCTGCCGGTTTAACTTTAACAGGATTTACTCCCGGAACTGCTTTGCAATGGCAATCATCACCCAACGGAATAGCTTGGACCAACATTACAGGTGCAAATAATAACACTTTAACAACATCTGCATTAAACTCTCAAACGCACTACAGGGTTGAGGTAAGTTGTGCAACCATTGTTTACGCAACTGCAGTAGTTGTAGATGTTGTACAATGTTATAACATGACCAATGGAACTATTGTTACATGCAGCGGAAATTTTTATGATGATGGTGGTGCATCCGATTATACAAACAACCAAACCCTGGTTTATACTATTACTCCGCTTACCGGAAATTTATTGCAGGTAAACTTTAATACTTTTAACCTTGAGAGTAATTTTGACTTTCTTAAAATTTATGATGGGAATAATATTTCCGCTACACAAATTGGGCCTCCTAACGGGTATACCGGAAATAGTTCACCGGGTATTATAACGTCAAGCGCTCCTGACGGAAGCCTTACTTTTCAGTTTATTTCAGATAATACTAATACCGCAGAAGGATGGTTTGCCACCTTAAGCTGTGTTTCAAGTGTATGCAACGGCACACCTTTTAGCGGTACTATTATTCAGCCAACTTTAAATTGCACAGGTGAATCAACTTCTCTTAGTTTATCTGGAGCATCCGCAGGTACAGGCATAGCTTATCAGTGGCAAGAATCTGATGATGATGGTGCAGGCGACCCTTACACAAACATTGCCGGTGCAATCAATCAAACATATAATACACAATTGTTGCTGCTTGAAAAATGGTACAGGGTGGTGGTTACATGCACAAACAGCGGTTTATCATCTACAACAGTATCATACCAGGTTCAGGTAAAACCGCTACCACAAATAATTATCACAAGTAATACTCCAACATGTGAAGGTGTAACAGTTAATTTTTTCTCAGTAAACAATGCTCCTGGGCAATCCGCAGGCAATAGCTTTAACTGGGATGGTCCGGCAGGTTTTTCCTCCAATTTGAGTAACCCTTTGTTTACAAATGCAAGTGCAATTAACGTTGGTTATTACTATCTGACTATAACCAATCAGTTTTTCTGCTCCTCAACCGATTCTGTTTTTGTTGATGTACTTCCGAACCCTGTTCTTGCAGAAGGATTGCATATAGATGCAAGTTGTAATTCGGGCAATGATGGAGTTGTGGATATTGATGCGCTTAACGGTCAAAGCCCTTTCTTATTTAATGATGGAAGTAACTTTAATGCAGATGGAATTTTTAGTGGTTTAAGTTCAGGTGTATTTACTATTTATGCGGATGATGCCAATGGTTGTACTTCCAGCATTGATGTTACAATTACTGAGCCTGCTCCAACGTCTATAGCTAATGCCGGACCCGATCAATCTATTTGTGAGTTTGATGCTGCATTGTTTGGTAACACCCCATTTGTTGGTTCCGGTTCATGGTCGTTCGTGAGTGGAGGAGGAATTATTGATAATGTTAATGATCCATTAACAACAGTATCTAATTTACAGCAAGGAATAAATATTTTACGTTGGACAATAAAATACAACTCATGCCCCGACTCAAGTTATGATGATGTTGAAATAAATGCTGGTGATGTGCCAACGGCTACAATATCTGGCAACACTGACATTTGTGTTGGCAATAACACACAAATTAAAATTGATTTTACAGGTGAGGCGCCCTGGAGCTACACTTATACAGACGGCAGTAATATATATGGGCCGTTCGGCACAAGTAATGCTGTTACGTTCGTAAATGTCTCTCCTTCTTCTTCCACATCTTATGCTTTGGTTAGTGTTGTTTCCGATAATTGCGCAGGCAATGTAAGTGGCATTGCAAATGTTACCGTTAGCACAGCTCCTCCTGCGAGTCAAACATCAGCCTTAAATGGGTTACCTCCTTATGGTTGTGTTGGTACATTTGCTACTATCAGTTGCACTCCTGTTAATAGAGCCACAGGTTATGAATGGGATGCTCCTCTCGGAAGCTATTTTGATGGAAGCCCATTAAATGTTTCTCCATATTCTACTACAGGCACTTCAACCCAAATTACGTTTGGTCAACCCAATGGTTCGGGATATTTAGTTTGCGTAAAGCCTGTTAATGGTTGTGGCTCTGCTGTTCAACGTTGTGCATGGATAAGAGGAATTACATCTGTTCCTGCATCAGTTACCGGATCAGTTGTTGCTTGTGAAAATACAACCATGGCATATTCAACAGGACCAATTGGTGGTGCCACAGGTTATACTTGGAGCGGAACCAACGGTATTTCAATAATTAGCGGAAATGGAAGTCAAAATGTAACTGTTGAGTTTGCGCCCGGATTTACACAGGGAAACGTGTGCGTGAGCTCCAATACAACTTGCTATGTAAGCCCGTCAAAATGTTTAACCATTAAAAATAGTGTGGCAACTCTCCCACTTATAGCCGGTCCAAATGGAATATGTCCAAACCCCTCACCTTACTTTTACAACGTACCAACCGACCCCGGAATTTCTTCTTATATATGGAATTTACCCATTGCCACTTCCGGAGCTTCAACTTCAAATACAATTGGAATTAGCTTTCAAAACAATTTTAGCAGCGGCAATATTTGTGTAAAGGGGGTAAGCATTTGTGGCGTGCAGTCATCACAGCGTTGTAAAACAATTGTAACAGGAGTGCCTCCAACACCATCAGCAATTACAGGAAATACATCAGCCTTATGCGGACAAACTGTGGTTTACAGTAGTGCAGCAGTACAGGGTGCCCTCAGCTATACATGGAGCATTCCTGCTGCAGCTACACTAAACAGCGGGCAGGGAACTAATTCTATTGAAGTTAGTTTTAATTCGGGATCGTTTACTACCGATCAAATTTGTGTGTCGGTAAATAGTGGTTGCCCTAATCCAAGCGCACCTCGCTGTATAGGTGTAAAAGGTCCTCCGGCTAATCCCGGATCAATTGCGGCTAACCCTACCGTAATATGTCCAGGTCAGGAGGGAGTGCAGTTTAGTGTTGCAGCTGCGCTCGGAAATTATTTTTTAGACTGGCTGGTGCCTAATGATGCGTTTCTTGTTTTTGGGCAAGGCACAAATAGTATTAATGTTGATTTTGGTAATTCTCCAGGCAGCATAGTAGCTATTGCGAGTAATCCTTGCGGAAGCGCTGCATCCACTTATCATGTTGATTTAAATTGTAGAATTGCCGGTTCTTTAAAGGATTATGAATCCACATCTCATCAAAAATCAGCTTTAGTAGTATCTCCTAATCCTACAGATGGATTAATTAATATTTATTTTGACCAACCCTATGATGAAAAAGTTACGATAACAGATGTTTGGGGTAAGGAAATATTTAGCAATATAATTAAAGTAGAGAGCAACAACCCGGCAGAGATAGATCTGAGAGGAAACAAACCCGGAATTTATTTCTTAAAAGCAGATGGTAAGGCAGGAGTTTTTGAAAGAAAAATTATTTTAACGCAATAAGTTCATTTTGAAAACAATCCGTATTTGACAATACAGTAGATAGCACGAAAACCATCTTTCCAGTTTATTTTTTTACCTTCTGCAAAAGTTCTTCCGTAGTAAGATATGCCTACTTCGTAAATTCTAACATTTTTTATGCGTGCAATTTTTTGTGTTACCTCAGGTTCAAAGCCAAAGCGGTTTTCTTTTAATACCAGTGACTGTATCATTTCCCTTTTAAAAAGCTTATAGCATGTTTCCATATCGGTTAAGTTAAGATTTGAAAACATGTTTGAAAGAAAGGTGAGAATTTTATTTCCGATGGAGTGCCAGAAAAACAAAATACGGTGGGGCTTACTGCCCATAAATCTCGAACCATACACAACATCGGCAAACCCATCTAAAACAGGTTTAATTAATTCGTTGTATTCATTGGGGTCGTATTCCAGATCGGCATCCTGTATAATTACATAATCTCCGGTAGCATTTTTAATGCCGGTGTGCAATGCAGCTCCCTTACCCTTATTTTTCTCATGGTTGATTAACCGATAATCCATTTCGGGGTGTGCTGCAATGTATTTTTCAAGAACCGATTTAGAATCATCTGTTGAACTATCGTTTACAACAATTATTTCCTTTTTAATGTTGTTTAAAAGTGTAACAGCATTTACTTTATCTAAAATCCGAAATATTGTTTTTTCTTCGTTATAGCAGGGAATAATAATACTGAGGGAGTCGAACTGAACCATACTGACAATTGTTATCACAAACAAAATCAATTTTACATCTAAAATAATCAGCCCCGACAAAAAGTTTTTAAGCGTAGTTGAGTAAAAAAGGCAAATTGCTGTTTACCAACTCAAACCGTACATTCGCGGCTTATTTTTTATCAATGAATTTATTTGGCATATCAGCTTTCTATCACGATTCGGCAGCGTGTATTATTTCCGATGGTAAAATAATTGCTGCCGCCCAGGAAGAACGCTTTACAAGAAAAAAGCACGACCCCGGTTTTCCGGTGGAAGCAACAAAGTACTGCCTTGAATATGCCGGTTTAAATATTGATGAACTGGATGCTCTTGTTTTTTATGATAAACCATTATTGAAGTTTGAACGTCTTCTTGAAACATACTATGGGTTTGCTCCAAAAGGATTGCAATCTTTCATGATGAGTATGCCGGTGTGGTTGAAAGAAAAAATGTTTTTGAAAAAACTCATTAAAGAAGAACTGGCAAAAGTGGGTGAGTATGATAAGAACAAACTGAAAATGTTGTTCCCAGAGCATCACCTCAGCCATGCAGCCAGCGCATACTACCCCAGCCCTTTTAAAGAGGCTGCAGTACTTACTATAGATGGTGTTGGCGAATGGGCAACGGCATCTATATGCCACGGAAAGGGCAAAGGCATGACTATACTTAAAGAGCTTAAGTTTCCGCACTCTTTAGGTTTATTATACTCTGCATTTACATATTACTTAGGCTTTAAAGTTAACAGTGGTGAGTATAAGTTAATGGGACTTGCTCCTTATGGAAACCCTGATGGAGAAAATGTAAAGCGTTTTAAAAAGATAATTTTAGAAAATCTTGTTGACATAAAAGATGACGGCAGTATTTGGCTGAACCAAGAGTACTTTAACTACGCTACTGGTTTGCGTATGACACAGGATGACAAGTGGGCTCAGCTTTTTGGTTTTAAAGTGAGGGAAGGTGAAACCAATCTTGAACAAATACATTGTGATTTAGGATTAGCCATACAACAAGTTACTGAGGAAGTGGTTATAAAAATGGCCACAGAAGCAAAGCGCTTAACAGGTTCTGATAACTTATGTTTGGCCGGAGGCGTTGCTTTAAATTGTGTAGCCAATGGCAAACTACAACGAACCAGCATATTCAATAACATATTTATACAACCTGCGGCTGGAGATGCCGGTGGTGCATTAGGAGCTGCTCTTGCTGCTTACCACATTTACTATGGTAAGGAGAGGATGCTAAGTGGAGCAATGGATGAAATGCAGGGCAGCTATCTGGGTCCTGAAAACTCAGACAAGGAAGTTGAACTGATGGCTCGTAAGTACAAGTCAACATTTACCAAATACCAAAACTTTGATGAGCTCGCTAAAGAACTTGCCACAATTTTAGCCGATGGAAATGTACTCGGCTGGCATCAGGGACGAATGGAGTTTGGCCCACGTGCATTGGGTGGCCGTAGTATTTTAGGTGATCCTCGCAATGATGAAATGCAGAAAAAGCTTAACCTGAAAATTAAATACAGGGAAAGTTTCAGGCCATTTGCCCCAAGCGTGCTTGCAGAAGATTGTACTAAACATTTTGAGCATAACACCACCTCACCTTACATGTTGATGGTGGCTGATGTAAATAAAGAAAAACGCTCACCATTACCATCCAATTATAACGAACTGCCTTTAATGGATCGTTTGTACACCAAACGCAGTGATGTGCAGGCTATCACCCATCTCGATTTTAGCGCACGCATTCAAACCGTGCACAAAGAAACTAATCCCAGGTACCATAAATTGCTGGAAGAATTTAAAGCTAAAACCGGGTATGGTATGCTCGTAAATACCTCCTTTAATGTAAGAGGAGAACCTATTGTTTGCACCCCAGAAGACAGCTACCGTTGTTTTATGCGCACCGAAATGGATTACTTAGTAATAAACAATTATCTTTTCAGCAAGAAAGAGCAGCCTGAATTTAAAGACAAAGGCGACTGGCGTAAAGAGTTTACATTAGATTAAAATCTTAAAATCAATTTAATAAAAGTATACACTATGGATTTCTTAAAAGACCTTTGGAATTTTTTAAAACAACGTAAAAAATTCTGGCTTGCACCTATGATTATTGTATTGCTGTTGCTCGGTATATTATTGGTAGTTGGTGGTGGCAGCGCACTGGCACCTTTCATATATACACTTTTTTAGGCTTTTATATGAGTGAAAAAATAAAACAAAGAGAAAGTATAATAGCCATCGTTACAGGGCTTGTTATTTTAGGACTCCTTATCAAAAAAACTTTATTATTTCCTATTGCAGGTGGCATTGGTTTATTGAGTTTGCTAAGTGGTTATATAACAGAAAAAATTCATTGGCTTTGGATGAAAATTTCTCACATCATGGGTTATGTGATGAGCAAAGTGATTTTAAGCATTGTGTTTTTTTTGTTTTTAACACCTATAGCTTTTCTGAGTAAACTAGGACGAAAGAATATACTTCAGTTAAAACGGTCTGACAAAAGCTACTATGCCGAACGCAATCATCAGTATAAAAAAGAAGATTTGGAAAACGTTTGGTAGAATTTTAAAAATCAGGGGAGAATTTTTTACTTTTAAAAATAAAAAATATAACCCTTAAAATAATGAATAAGCTTGACAAGTTTTTACTAACCTTAATTTTACTCATTAACCAGATATATTGCCAGGGTCAAATACTGGATGGTGGTAATGGGCACAGTGTTATGCTTGACAAACAAGGCAATGTGTGGACCAGCGGACGCAATAACTACGGGCAACTTGGCGACAGCACTTTTAAAAATTCTGCCATACCTAAAAAGGTAAAATATTTAAAACATATAAAAGCAATCTCCCGAGGTTACGATCACACAATTGCACTTGCTGCAGATAGCACCGTTTGGTTATGGGGTCGTAATAATTACGGGCAGCTCGGCTCCAGTAACCCACAGGATTATAGTTACCCTATTCAACTGCCTAATCATAGAAATTTTGTTGCCATTGAAGGAGGGCATTGGCATACCGTAGCCTTAAAGGCCGATGGAATAGTATGGACATGGGGGCATAATTTTTTTGGGGAGCTGGGAAACGGTAACCGCGAACATTCTGAGTATCCCTGTGCGGTTTTGACTTTAAAGGATGAGAGCGATGAAGGCAGTGAGCTAGTCCCGTTATCAAATATTAAGGCTATTGCCAGCGTTGGGTATCATTCGCTTGCACTGGCTAATGATGGGTCGGTTTATTCATGGGGTACAAATGATTATAAGGAACTGGGATATGATGGTAAGCGTATTCAGCCTTACGCAAAAAAAATTCCTACCCTGCCTACCATAGCAGCTATTGCAACCGGCTGGCATCACTCCGTAGCATTAGATACAGCCGGGCAGGTTTGGATATGGGGTAGCGATCCTTCAACACAGGATAAAGAATTTACCGGAAAACATTATGAGAAGCCTTTTATGATTTCAACTTTACCGAAAATAAAAAAAATAGCTTGTGGCAGTTGGCATTCACTTGCCATAGATACAGCTGGTAACGTATGGGGATGGGGCAAAAATCATTATGGTATGCTTGCCACTGGGGACACGTTAAGTTACGCTATGCCTATCCAAATTAAAAAGCTAAAGAATATTGTGGAGGTTGGCGCAGGTTGCTTTCAAAGTCTTGCATTAGACTCTTCAGGCAAGATATGGACTTTTGGTGATAATCCAAGCGGGCAGCTTGGAACGGGAAACAATACTCGTTGTTACGCTCCGGTAGAAATGCTGGTGGATATTAAAGGGCATAAAAGGGTACTGACTAAAAAATAATTGGTTTTTTAGCTATTCCTTTTTTACCACCCGAATGTTACTAAACTTTTTACTTTCGTGCCTCTTAAATTAATTTTAACAACTATGATTTTACGTAAACAAAAACTCACGTTTAACACTGTTTGTGTATGTATTGTTTTCTTAATGGCAGCTTGTGGCAGCAAAAACAACACAGCCAATTTTATGTATCAAAATTCTTTTGATAACTATAAGGATTTTGGCTTTGATCATTCAACACTGCGTAGCGGAAATGCACATAGTGGTGAATGGTATTGTGAACTTGACAGTATAAACCAGTTTAGTATTAGTTATTCTAAAAAGATAAAAGATTTACCAGTAAAGAATGCAAAAAAAATTAAACTGAGTGCATGGTTGTACCTCCCAACATTTAACTCAAAGGCAAACTTGGTAATGACCATTGGTGAGCCGGGTAAAGAAGCAGCCGTATGGAATGGATTAAATACCGAAGATCTTGTTGATGTAGAAAAAAAGTGGACACAAGTATCTGGCGAGTTTAACCTATCTGAAAATATGAATCCAGAGCATATTTTAATGGTGTATGTGTGGAACCACGGCAAGGAGAAGGTTTGGTGTGATGATTTGGCATTTGATTTTGAATAAGTAAAAAAGCCTTACCAGATTTTTTTATTTCTAAGCCTACATCTAATTCCTTTTTTTATTAATACACATTATAAGATTTGAATCCATCTAAACTATATAAGCTCGAAGCTTTAAGGGGAATTGCATCTATAGTTGTGTACTTGTGGCATTTTGTGTTGGCCTTTATTCCATCATGGGTTGGTGCGACAGATAAGAATTTTGGAATTATGGGAACGCCATTCTTTTTTGTTTTAAACGGACATGCTTCAGTTATGGTATTTTTTTTGTTATCGGGTTTTGTGCTTACTGTTAAATATTATGCAACAGATAATACATCCATACTAGTAAACGGAATCATAAAAAGATATTTCAGATTGTTAGGCCCCGTAGTAGTTACTATTATGCTTGCATGGCTGCTGTTTGAATTAAACTTGTATTGGTACAAAGAAGCAGCTGTAATAACTGCATCTGAGTGGTTAAAAGATTTTGCTGCATCAGGCAGAGGATATTATTTTAAAGCAGATTTAGGCAATGCCTTAGAGCAGGCGTTTGCGTACGTTTTTTTAACTGGGGAGAATTATTACTGTACCAATTTGTGGACTATGCAATATGAATTGTTTGGAAGCTTTATTGCCATGTTTTTAGCTCCGGTCTTTTTAAAAACAACAAAAACACCCCGGTTGATTGCCTTGGTGATGTTCTCTATTGTATGTTGCTTTTACTCTCATTACTATTTAGGATTTGTGGCCGGAGCTTTTTTGGCTTGGTACTACACAAAAAATGGAGAATTTAATTTTAGGCCTTATGTAAAAGTAATAATGATAATTTTTTCTTTAATACTTCTTGGGTTTAATAATCCTGTTGGATTTTATGCACCGCTTAAACCATTGGCAAATTGGATAACGGATCCATACGCATTTAGAACATATATTCAATTTGCTGGAGCAATGTTGCTTATGCTGCTGTTTTTGAGCAAAGGCAAAGGATTAAACTTTTTAGACGGGAAAACTGGTAAATGGCTGGGTAATGTTTCCTTCCCTCTTTATCTGGCACAACTTGCCGTATTTTGTTCATTCAGTAGCTGGCTGGTGGTATTTTTGAACAATAAAGTAACCAGTTATACATTGCTTATTGCTATCACTTTTATTGGTACTACTTTGGTTACATTTATATTTGTAATATTCTTGCATAAATTTGATAAGCGTTGGGTTAAACTTGTAAACCTTGTTATATCAAATAAATGAAATGACAAATTTATTATTGATTACATAGCCTTGTATGCTGAATACTTGTTACACACGGTGAACTATTTTTATTGTAATTAATGCTGCAATTTTCTTTACAATGAGAAACTGGATTATTAACCTGTTTGTAACAGTCATAGCATTTGCACTAATTTTAATTTTTTCGGAGGCAATTTTTAGACTACTTATTTTTGGCAATTCTGCTACATTTAATTCCCTTCGTAAACCAGAGTTCTATACAAGTGGCGAATATGAAGAAGATTTCTGGAAGTTAAGGGTATTATTCAACTGGAAGAATGATGCGTTTTGTGCTTTTCCACAGTTGAGCAAACTTGGTTGGATTGGCAATTTTGAAAGTAATACATTTAAACACAATGAATTTGCCAATGTAGGAACAAAAAAGGCTGTATTATGGTATGGCGATTCCTTTGCAAAATGTGTTGATTCAACACTTTCGTTTAATGAGATACTAAATCATGATTCCGCTTTTAGTTCACATCATTATCTCTTAAATTATGGAGAGTTTGGTTATGGAACTGATCAAAGTTATTTACTGCTTAAAGAATCATTAAAATATTATAAAAATCCATTTGTGGTCTTCAGCTTTCTTACAAATGATTTACAACGCTCGACATTTCATTTTCGCGATGGTCATAAACCCTACCTTAGAATTGCTGGAGATTCTTTGGTATTTGAGACAGGAAGTGTTGGTGTTCACACAGATGATTATGTAAACAATAACCCACCTCAGATTTCATCTTACCTATACAGAAAATTAATTTATGACAAGCGTTTATATAGTGTTTTCCCTTTTCTAGAGTTTCAGAAAAACAAACTGGAACAGAAAAAAATACCTTACGTAAAGCAACTTAACGAAAAAATATTTGATGAAACATTGAACTTGATGAATATAAACAGGGCGCCATTTGTTTTTGTCGTTTTTTGTTCTTTTACTGATTTTGAATCAGGAATGACATGGCAAGAAGATTTTGCAGTTGACTATTTCAAAAGAAAGAAAGTTCCATACATTCTGGTAAGGGATATAATTAAAGATTTTCTGACCAAGAATCCCACATTGAAAAATCAAATTTTTATCCCAGGTGATGGCCATCATACATCATTAATGAACCTGCAAATAGCAGATAGAATAAAGGAAATAATTTTAAAATCCTCAAGCACCAATTAACATGAAAACGAACATGAAATATTTTAGACTTTTCAATGCAATACTCATTCTGTCCCTTGGTTTCACTTCATGCAAGGACCCTAAAACAGTTGATGAAAAAAGGTTTTCATTTAAAAATGATTTTGAGGGAATTGATGGGTGGTACGCACCAAATGGAATTATAAGAGCAGATTCGCATAGTGGATCTTTTGCCGGCTTTGCTAATTTTCCGCAGGAGTACGGCCCAACATTCAGAAAGAGAATAAAAGACTTATCTAAAAAACCGCTTAAACGTATTGAATATTCATGCTGGATAAAACTCAATGAGAGCAAATGTAACCCGGAAATTGTGTTAAATATTATGGGTAAAGACAATGCTTTTTTATTTTTTAAATCTTATCCTGTAAAAGATTTTCCAAATGAAAAGGGAGAGTGGTTTGAGATCAAAGGTAGTGAGTTAATTGCCCCGGAAGCTTCTTCAAGCAATGATGCCGAAGTTGCATTTTTCCTGTGGAATAAATCAAGCTTACAGGCATTTATAGATGATATAGAAATTGTGTTAATCTATTGAGATTAAACACTAATTTATTTTTTTTCATACTTATCCCATATCATCCAGTTAGCCATTTTTTTTACTGCACTATCCAGACTTATTTTATCGCGCTTAGCATTTTCTTCCGACTGTTTTAAAACTGCTTGATTAGAGTAAACGTTTCTTATAACACTGTCGTACAAGTTCTCGTATGTATATGGATACTGAATTCGATCATGGGATGAGTTTCTTTCGTAGCGTTCATTTAGTATTTCTGAGACAATACGGTTACTAATAATTCTGTTAAAATTTGAATTAGGATGACCATCATTTTCTATATAAAAATTCAGAAGCCATGTACTGTCTCTTTTTTCAGCTGAGGGTAACAAATCCTTTGTATAAATTGCATTGATTTTGTTTGATTCAACAAATTCAGAAACAAACTTTAGTCTCCAGTTCTTTTCAGTAGGCGTGAGTATATCTTCTATACTATTAAATACAAGAAAAATAAAATCAGTATTTGAATGGCGTAACTCATTTACTGCCTCCTGTAGTATTTTACGATTTAAAGCAATAACCTTTTCACGATTAGATAACTCACCAGTAAGCAGAGCAGTTAAATCATCAGATAAAAAATTTACATCACTATATAAAAACTTACGCCATAAAAGGCTTTTAATAGTTATCGGATTTTTTTGAATAAACGCATCAAAATTTCCGATATAATCTTGTTTGATAAATACAAGTGAATCTTCTTCAATCTTATAAAAAGGCTTGAGACCTTCGCGAAGTTGTAAAACACTACGATCCAGATCCTCAGTCATGAAACTGAAAACGACTATAGGGTTGTTAAACTTTTGGTATGAGTTCCTGAACAAAGTATATATCTGGTCAACACCAAACGCACCTGTACCGTAATTAATAAAAAAATTGTTCTTATTGTAATTGGAATCAGCGTTAATAATATCCTGAAAAGTTTCAGTTCCCTTTACGCATTGAGCAAAGGAGTCTCCGTACAAAAGAGTAGCTCTTCTTTTTTTTATCAGAGGGACATTTTGATGAAAAAAATTTCCGTTGTAATAGCTCGGATATGTCCACCCGATCATAGCATTCCTGCCAATAGCTTCTTTACCAGAAAAAATATGATAAAGCTTCCAAAAATTCTCATCGCATTTTGAAGCATACAAATTTTGATCGCGGTATTTATTAAACCCTTTATTGGTCTTATCAAATAATCCTTTTTTAAAGACATACTCAGCAAGTACTAAAGGTATTGAACAAGATACAATAACTAATAAAAAATTTATGAGATGTTTTTTCATAGTTGCCCTTGAAATGAAATAAGATTACTAATGTAATAAATTGATCTACTGACGTATGGTTCTGCCCATTTTATAGTTCAATAATAATGCAAATACTAAAACTTCACCTGTAGCTAGCAGGGGTTCACTAGCCGTTAATCCGTTTACACAAATCTTTGTTTTAATATATTTCTTTGCTTTGTTATTCAGTCATGGTATTTTGATTTACTAATCACCCACATCGCATCAAGCATTAACATACTATCAAGTGGTATTTTTTTCTCTTTGGCTTTCCTTGCTACTTCTTTCATCCATTTATTGTCTGCTTTTATGGTTGATATTATCGATGTTATCCTTTCATCGTTAGCTTTCAATTCAACTTCACTCATAAGATGCGGTTCCTTACTTTTTTCTATTCCTTTAGCATTAACCTCTGCCAGCATAAAATCATCTATAAAGGTATTTTGTTTAGAATGTTTATCTCCAGTTAAAAAGACGGCTACCTGTCCGTTGGTTGTATGAGGTTTGAATTTTTTAGTACTATAACTCCAATCCCCGTTTATTATCATACTTTCTCCCGGGTTCCATATTACATCCCAATTACAGTTATTGCCTGCCGCATCACATTGCTCAATAACGCAGGTAACTTGTGTGCGTAATTCTCCCTTATTGTAATACCAAAAGCCAACGAAATATTCCTTTTCACTATTCAATTTATGGTCTCCCCTCTTCAATAAAAGAGTAAATTCCTTTTTATCACCCTGCAGTGCTCCTGCACCGTTAAATACCTGCTCACTTTTTAATGTGTCAAAATTATAATGCACAATGGGTATTAAATCACCACCCAGCATTTCGGTTGGTACATCATCTTTCCATCTGTTGCTTCCATTTCCAGTATTTTCACTCTTCTTATTTTTAAATACGGTATCATATTTCAGTTTCCTCAACTCAAACCTGTCACTCTTCCATAAAAACTCTGCGCGATTATACCAGTACAGCTCCACATCCGTTAGGGGTTCGTTGTTATAAACCAGCAAAAAATCCTTTTTATCAGGCAAATCCTTTTCAATTTCCTTTTGAAACGAGGCAGGTGAAAAAAACTGCATTATATTTTTTGCTTCTAATATTGGGCTGCGTGCAGCCGATGAGTTAAGCAATGGCATATTACACCAGTAACTCAATACCATGCTTTGCTGTATGGCTTGCGGAGTGTATTCTTTCCCGAAATTTTCAGAGCCAATATGGTAAAAAGGAAACATGATTAAACACTGGTAATCGTGTTTTATTTTTTCAACTTCACTTATGGCATCCTTATAGTAACCGGGTAAATATTTTTTGTTGAAATAATTAGGGTTTTCTTTCAGTTTTGGTTTACCTTCATTGTGGTAAGGAAGTGCTTCGGCAATATGCACGGCAAAATAGGTGGTTACCAAAACGTATGCCCCAACCGTTAGTTTTTTAAACCGCATTTTACGGTAAATCAAATAAAGTACATATACCGCATATACACTCATAACATAATAAAACACCCATGCAAAACGCCCGAGGCTCCTGAACTGTTTAAGAAATGAAAGGTGCTCAACCAAACTGTGCAGCCCCAATTGAAACGGCAGGCACATGCTAAACATTAACACAGTTACCGATGCCCATATAGCAGTTTTTAATATTGGCGGCAACACCGGGTGCAGCACTAACCCCTTTTTCTTTTTTACAAAGTACCTTATTATTTTAAATAAAGAATATATGGTAATGAATACTGCGCCAAGTCCAATGTATGCCTGCCCTTCCCAGCTTTGTGTACCGTTAGGAAAAAGCAGTTGCTTAAACCATCCTGCATGTATACCATGGTTGGGAACAAACACACTGTTCCACTCTGCATAGTACTCCCAGAAACCATAAGGTGACTCACTTCTGTATTGATGTAAATCGAATAGCTTAACATATAAACGGGTTACTACAAGCGGAACCGCAGTTTGTAAAATAAGGTAAGGTATTTTGCTTTTAACAAAAACCATCTTCTCTTTTTGCTGAAGCCACTCCACAAAAAAGTATGCCATTGCAAAAAACACCCATAGCATTATAAAATAAGGATGCACTGCAAACCAAAACATGGCATTACATGCTATTGCTAAACTCCACTTTAGTTTTTTTCCCGATTCGTTATATTTTATCAATAACCACCACATAAGAGGTACAATACACACATATGATAGTGTAGGATGCCCAAACAGTCTGAAGTATTGGGGAGATAAAAGCGTAATTGCCACGCTTGCAGCAACCGTAAAAACCAGCGGCATATTTAACCTCTTTATTATTGCAGCAAGCATGAAAGCGCAAAGCGGATAGCTCATCAGCATTAACACATTATATATTCCCATGCTGTGGGTATTAAAAAACGGAAACCACTGGCTTAAAAACTTAAACAATATGGCTATTACAGTTTGTCCATCGGTAAAAATATGTGTTTGACCATATGGGTAATTCATTCCCATAAACTCGTTGTAATCTACACTGTTTTTTATATGGCTTGCATAAACATAAAATGCTTTAATACCATCGCCATCGCCTACTGTTAAATAAGCATTGGGGTTTAAAAGCATGGGAGAATACCACCCAAGTACAAAAGTTAAAACCAAACCAAAACTTAACGCTTCGGAAACAGGAAGTTTTCTTTTCATTTATAACGATAATAAAAATGTTACCTCACAAAACTATCCGAAAACGTTTTATCATCAACCCCTAACTGCAAAAAATAAACTCCTTTACTATTTATTTTTTGCGGCATAGGCAGTGTGTATTGATGATTTCCCTCCGCTTGATGCTTTTCAAAATCACTAAAAACAAAAACTTCCTGCCCTACTGCATTTAACAGCGATAGAGAAACAGTTGCGTCTTTTTGTAATTCATACTCAAGCAGTATAGAATTTGACTCGCTTTGGTAGTAAACCTGCATATAACCAAGCAAAAGCGATTCATCGCTTCTTCTTTTTTTTTTAATGATGCTAAATTCATCGGCAATGCTTCCTGTTTGTGTAAGGTATTTTGCAGTTAATTTATCATCATTAATATCTATAATTATAGAACAATTGTCTATGCTATTGTAAAAGTACATACAAGGCATGGGGTAATCAGCCTGCACAAAGCCCGTCCATTGCCCACTGGTGCCGCACACTGCGTATATGGTGCCGTTGTATGGTGGTGTCTTTACAAAATTATTGGTGTTGTTGCTTACCTTCATTTCGTTGGTAAAGGTATTGGCATTGCCGTAGTGCTTATGTATTAAGTAACTGCGCTCGTTGTTATGAGAGTGCCCACTCAATACCAAATCAACTCCATATTTTTCAAGCAAGGGCACTATGTGGTTTCGCATGTCTATCAATTCTATCTCCCAATCGCTGTTGTGGGAGCCTTTAGTATATGGCGGATGATGAAAATACGCAATCGTCCATTTTTGCTTGTTGTTTTGCAAATCGCCCTCCAGCCACTTATACATATCACTTGATGTATTGTTAAACGAACCGTAACTATCTAAAGATATAAAGTGGGCATTGCCGTAATTATAAGAGTAGTACTTTGCAGTGTAAGATGGTTCGCCACCAGCTTCGCCATTGGTGGGCACAGTAAATATATTGAAGTAAGCAAAATTATATCCAAGAGAATTGCCACTCATGTATCCACTCTGCGCATAGTCATGATTGCCCGGTGCAGGGTACAGTGGAATGTTTTTAAACTGCTCAGGGTAAACATCAAATACGTTTTGCTGATACTCGCTGTCTAAACCCATGCCATAGGCGTTGTCGCCAAGCCAAATCCAGAAGTTGGCAGGTTGGGTTGATGAATAATTTTTAAAAGCATCTCTTACCAATTTCTGTTCTTCCGATCCATTACCAAAATCACCTGTTACCCAAAACCGAATAGGTGATACGTTGCCTTCTGCCGGTGATGTAAAAAAATAATTATTTGCATCACCTTGCAGCATTTGCCACTCGTTGTTTATACTGTACAAATATTTTGTTGAAGACCGGAGGTTATTTAACTGAATTATATGTTCAGTTTTAGGAATAGTGTCTTCAGCAGAAAATTCAAATGATGTATTAATGCCGTATTGAACTTTAGATGCACAGTGCATATCTGTGCGCCAGCGAATGGTAATGCTGTTGGGTGTAAGTTTTTGCAAATAAGGTCCGCGTGTTAGGTTAGCCTGTGCATATAATTCACCCATTAATAAAAAAATACAAGTTGAAAATGAGAGTAAGCGAACCATGTAATTATTCTTTAATAAGACTAAAAACCAATTACTCTTTTTTCTTTTTGTCATCCTTGACCGTTAATGAAAAACTTATGGGCAAAACAAATTCAACATCAACTTTAATACCATCTCGTTCACCCGGAATCCAATCTGGCATCCCTTCTATTACTCGTATTGCTTCATAGTCAAAACTTTCTCCAATGCTTTTTAACACCTTGGCATTTTGCGCCTTTCCGTCTTTTGTTACAGTAAAAGAAATATAAACAATTCCCTCTTTACCGCTTGTTGTTTCTGCCTCAGGGTATTTAATCTTGGATGCAACGTACTTTTTAAGTGCGGTTTCTCCTCCCGGGTACAGCGGCATTTTATCTGCAACCATTTGAACTTTCTTACTTGACAAACTATCGTTTTGGGAAAACATCTCAATAGAAACAAAGAACAATGCTGTTATAAGTAAAATCTTTTTCATAACACTTGATTTGCAAACGCTAAAATAAAAAAGCCCGCCAAACAGCGGGCTTTAAAATTTCAGGCTAAAATTTATGCACTTAAACCCTGCATGGGCACATAGTTCATGTACGCAGGTATTTCTATTCCAAAATTCTTTAAAATGTTTGGCACCAATGCTGTTGAAGAAATTTTTTCAATAGCATTGGTATTTGCATCTCTAGTTGAGTCGTAAACAAGGCACGTTCCTTCTGGGATATGATATGCTGTTGAATCTGCCTTATCTTCAATAATCAAATTATGGATACCCAATTCCTTAAATGCTACCGGTTTGCCTGCAAACTCTGCCATGGCATCACTACAGTTTTTTTGACCAAAATCAATGGAGAAAAATCCGTTGTCAGTTTCTCTGAACTCTACAGGTAATTTATCAATAACAAGTTTGCGCAATTCATTTCTAAATCCTTCAACTTTATCTGGATTAATATTTACATTGTACTGAGGAAACATACAAGGCACGTTCTGATAATCTCCTGCTTGTAATCCCATCTTATTCATAAAAACATCCGATTTTTCAATGTAAACCTGCGAATCTATTTGCTCGGCAGTAGTGCTTGCCTGCCCCATGCTACTTGCAATAACCAAAACGTATTCAGGATTGTTGTCAACAAACTCGGCAACTTCTTTAAAAAAGCGACTGAATATGCCCATAGTAAAATAAATTTCGTTCTTATAAGTTTCAACCCAATCTTTTTCAATGTTGAAGTTATCATAATCCTGCGGATAAGTTGCAGCCCAGTAACGATGCATACTTGATGCAACGTGGTTGGTAAAGAAAGTAGAAAACTCTGGTTTGGTATTTTTAAGTTGTTTCATAAACACATCAAAAGCCAAAACCATTTGGTATGTTCTCCGTCTTGTTTTTACCCAAGGTTTTCTGCGCTCGTTAATTACATGCATACCTAATTCAACAAACGTTGAAGGACGTAACCCAAGTTTTGGTGCCGTCATTATCACTTTTGTTCCGGCTTTCATATTTAATCCTCCCGAAACATTTCGTGCCGATTCGCGCGACATCTGCAAATTAAAATCCTGGAAGGGTTCTATGTATTCGGGATGCGCGTCTTTGGTGGCAGCAAAAGGATCAGGAATAAAAAAAGAATACTCTCTGAAATTTTTTGGCGGAGGAGAAGAGTGCATACTTCCGCAAACGCCTGTGCTAATGCCTTTCTTCTGCAATATTTCCCAAACCGAAGGATAGTTTTTATTTGCATCCGTCATATCCTGGTTAAAATCATGAATATGATGCTTGGTACCATCAACGCCACGGTGAAGCGTTGGCCAGGTTATCCAAGGTGACAAGTGCCCCTGATCTGGCGTAACAGTTTCGTATTTAAAACACTTCTTAATATTTTTAGCTAAAAAAGTATCGGGGTGCTTTTCGCAATAATCTTTCATTACACGCCATGGCACCTCATTTAACTCAAACAAAATAATTTTTCGTTTACTCATTTTCTAATAGTTATTGAATTTCAATTTTGGTCTAAAATATATTTTTTCGTCAATGCCTTTTGCAAAAATTTGGCAAGAAACATCAATCGCTCATTGTTTTACGCTTTTTGTTGGGTCAAGTTTCATTTGAATTTAAAAATTACCCATTGATTGTTAAATATGAGTTATGAGTTTAAAATCATACTCAAGCATCCTTCAATTCTTTTACTTAAGTATTTTAGCCAACTTAATTTAACTGTAACAAATATAACCACCATCAGTTAAACAGCAATATGATTTATCTCACCTATGCCGACCAGCCATCGGGGGTTTATTCAAGTCAGGTAATAGATGTGTGCAATTACCTTAACCAAAAGGCTGGCGCAAAAATTAAGTTAGTTTCATTTATTTCTTTGCACAACTTTTATGCTAACAAGGCAAAAATTAAAGCAGAGTTTAGTACTGCCGTTGTACTACCCATGATACCTCGTATGAGCGCATGGAAAATAAATAGTATATGGTTTTCTCTTTACATGCTTTTTAGTAAAGAGAAGTCTATTATAACACGAAATGTAATGGCTTGTAAAATTGCTTTGGATGCACGCAAAAAAGGTGTGGCAAAAAAAGTTTGTTTTGATGGGCGCGGTGCTATTGCCGCAGAGTGGAATGAATATAACGTAGTTAATATACCGGCTTTTAAACAAGGTATAACAAGTTGGGAAAACGATGCAGTAAATAACTCGGACTACAGAATTGCAGTTTCAGAAAAATTGGTTGATTACTGGAACAAGAATTATAATTATGTTGATAAAAATCATATAATAATCCCCTGCACTCTCAACAGCAATTTTGAACCTTCTCTTCCAAACGAAAAAGAAACCGAAGATTTAAGGGCAGAATTAGGTTTTAACGGAGATGACGTTGTTCTTGTTTACTCCGGTTCAACAGCTGGCTGGCAGTCGTTTAATATGCTAAAATCATTTTTAGAAAAAGCGCTTTCTGAACCAAACACAAAAGTTCTTTTTTTAAGTGAGAGTGATAAAAATATTGAGGAGTTGAAATTGCAGTTTCCAAATAAGGTGGCTAATAAATTTGTAAAGCATAAGGATGTTACGCAATACCTTTCGGCATGTGATTATGGAATATTGCTAAGAGAAGATACTGTTACCAATCGTGTGGCATCGCCAACAAAATTTGCCGAATATCTTTCAGCAGGGTTAAAGGTTTTAATATCGGAAAACATTGGAGATTATTCCGCATTCACTAAGAAAAATAATTGTGGCGAAATCCTGAAAGAGCATGCTGAAATTTCTTTACAAAAAGTAAGTATAGATGAGCGCAAGCGAATGATTGATTTGGTTATTAAGAACTTTACAAAAGATGCCAACCTTTCTGCTTACCAAAAACTACTCAATGCAATTACATAACTTTTTAATATTGTCTTCGTAGAAACTACTTTTTAAAAAACCACCATTTATGAGTAAAAAAATTCTTGTTACCGGAGGAGCCGGATTTATCGGGTCGGCTGTTATTACCGAAATGCAAAAACACAATCACGAAATTTTTGTGATAGATAATTTATCGTTTGGAAACAGAAAGTTTATCAACGTTCCTGATGATCATTTTTACAATGAGGATATTTTAAATGCAAAAAAAATGGAAGAGATAATTACTTCCATTAAACCAAATTATATAATTCATTTAGCCGCCATTCACTTTATCCCTTATTGCAATCAGCATCCTTACGAATCGAGCAACATTAACATACAAGGCACTATTAATATTTTAAAGTGCGCCAAAATGGTGAAACCCGAAAAAATATTTTTTGCATCAACGGCAGCGGTTTACCCCATTTACGACAAAGCAGTAAACGAAGACCACGATTTTGGACCCATGGATATTTACGGCTTGTCAAAACTCACCGGAGAGCATTTATGCAATGAATTTCATTTGGAAACAGGAATACCAACAATAATTTGCCGATTCTTTAATGCCTTTGGACCCAATGAAACCAATCCACATTTAATTCCCGAAATTCAAAAACAGGTATTGGAGGGCAAACGAAAAATTCAGTTGGGTAACCTTACCCCTAAGCGCGATTTTATTCATACATACGATATGGCTAATGCCGTAAGAATTCTACTGGAAAAAATAGGCAAAGGAATTCACATTTATAATTTAGGAAGAGGAATTGAATATTCTGTGGTTGAAATTGTTGATGCATTTTCAAAAGCCATCAACCAGAAGATAGAAATTGAAGTTGATCAGGCTCGTGTACGTAAAGTAGAAAGGCAGCACCTACTTGCCGATGTAAATAAACTGAAAGCACTGGGTTGGGAACCGAAAATTGGAATTGAAGACGGAATAAAAACCCTGGTTGAATGAGTGCAAGATTAAAAGTTGTTTTTTGTACTGATGGAATTTTTCCTCATGCAGTGGGTGGAATGCAAAAACACTCCAAACTGCTTATTGAAGAAATAGCCAGAATGAATGTGGTTGATTTGGTTGTTATTCATCCTCATCATAACACAAAAGTTTTTGCACCCGAATTAAACATTAAAGAACATGGCATTAACCGCGGCAAAAAGTACTGGAGCTATCTTTACAACGAATACAACTACTCCATTAAGGTTTATAAAATTCTTAAGAATTACACCGATGCGGTTATTTATTCTCAAGGCTTATCTGTTTGGCATGGCATAAGTAAAATCGGGCACCGTTTAATTATCAATCCGCATGGCTTGGAGTTTTTACAAGCCATCACTTTAAAAACAAAATTTAAAGCGTTACGCTTCGAATGGATTTTCAGGCGTATTTTTAATCGCGCTTCAAAAGTTGTTTCGCTTGGGGGCAGGTTAACTCCATTGCTCAGAAGCATTGTTAAAGATGCAGGAAATAAGGTTGTTGTTTTGCCCAATGCGGTTAATCTTCCTTCTAAAAGAAGTGAAAGAATCTACAACAACAAACCCATGCAATTGCTTTTTGTAGGGAGGTTTGCTGCCAACAAAGGAATTGATGTTTTAATGCAGGCAATAGAATCGCTGAATAAAGAAGGTTATAAAAACGAACTACATTTTAATCTAATTGGCAAGGGTCCATTGTACGAGCATTATACTAAAAATTTTCAGGCACCCAATATCACTTATCACGGTTTTGCAGATGACGATGCATTGGTACAAGCCTATGAGCAGAATGACATTTTTGTTTTACCCACACTGTTTGAAGGAATGCCAACTGTAATTCTGGAGGCTATGGCTCATAGCATGCCCGTTATTGTTACCGACACCGGTGCAACCACAGAGTTGGTTAATCATAAAAATGGTTACATTGTTGAAAAGAAAGAATTCAAATCTTTAAAAGCCGCCATCACTTCCTATTATCTTTTAGATGAAGATAAAAAGAAAAAAATGTCTGAAGAATCGTACCGCAAAGTCTCCGAAAACTTTACATGGAGTGTGGTTGCACGCCAGCACTTTGATTTGTTTAAATCCTTTTCGGAAGAAGTAAGAAGGCGTTAGTTTTGAAACTATCTTTGCGTAAAACCACCTTTTATTAATGTTAGATTTTTTAAAACGCAATGCCCAATTCACACTTATGATTTTGGTGTGGGTTTTTTGCGGAATAATCAATCAGTGGCTTGCAACAGCAGTTGTGCTTGCATGTGTTGTTTTGCTCAAACAAAAAAGCATGTACCGCGAATTGATTTGGGGGTTTTTTTTCATTTTGGTAATGGGTGATAACCGCGAGTTCTCTGCATTATATGGTGCTACAGCTAAGGTTCCTTACTTGCTGTTGCTAACCACATTTTATTTTCTTGACTCAAAGAACTTTAAGTTTAAAAACGATTTTTTTTACCCTTATATTCTATTTCTGGCGGTAGCTTTTGTTGCCATGTCTCAGGGTCCAGCAGCAAACCTTATTAATGCAACCCAAAAGTGGCTTTCGTTTTTATTACTGTATTCGGTTATTCCTATGTATTTTCTTAAAATGATAAAAGAGCATGGAACAGAATTTATAAAAGACACATTATATCTTTTTGCATTTTTTCTAATTGCAGGGTTAATAATTTACTTCGTATCACGGTCTTCGGTAACACTTGCCGGCAGGTATTCAGGGATATTTGGTAACCCTAATGGAATCGGAATTTTTTGTACCATCTTATTCTTACTTACCTTCAGTGTTAACTATAAATTTCCGGGTTTGCTGCATAGAAATGATTTGATAATTGTTTATGTGCTACTTGCAATCTCCATTTTAATGGCAGCATCCCGGACGGCCATGATGTCTATTTTCTTGTTTTTAATCTTTGTCAAATTCTTTAAAACATCATACTGGCTTGGCATTCCGGTTTTAATAATTGCAATAATCGGCTACACATTTATCAGCAATAACATTGTAGAAATTGTAAAGTCATTAGGACTTGGTGAATTTCTTCGCGCAGATAATATTGAAGATGGTTCTGGTCGGACGCTTGCATGGAAAATGGCATGGATAGAAATTCAATCGCATTTTATTTTGGGAAGAGGTTTTGCGTACGATGAATATTATTTTCGGATTAATCAGGATTGGTTTCTAAGAAAAGGGCACAACGGGGGCATACATAATACATGGCTTGCTTTATGGATGAATGCGGGAGTTATCGGGCTTGCGTTATACCTTTTTGGGTTTCTTAAATTATTTACACGTGTTATAGGAAAGTTTCCTCTTGCATTACCCCTTTTGTTTTCGGTGTTATTTTCAGCAAGTTTCGAAGCGTGGCTCATGGGTTCGTTGAATCCATTTCACATAGTTTTCGTTTTACTGTTCTCAATTGTTATTTACGATCAATATGCAACAAAACAAGAAGAAAGCACTGTTTCTGTACTTTGAGTTGGCAGGCTATTTTGTTTCTTGTCTGGAAAAATTAGTTGAGCAATACAACATTGAAGCGCACGTTGTAAGGCTTCCTGTTAACCCATTGGCTCCTTTCAATTTTGAATCGCGAAACAATATTTTTTACTACGAACGTAAAGATTACAATAACGATTCATTGCTCGAACTAACAAAAAAAATAAATCCCGATTTTATATATTGCAGTGGCTGGTCTGACAAAGGCTATATGCATGTTTCAAAAAAAATGATTGGAAAAACTCCTACCGTTTTAACTTTTGATAACCCATGGCATGGAACCTTTAAACAACATATTGCAAGTATTACAGCTCCGTTTGTTTTACCAAATTATTTCTCTCACTGTTGGGTGCCCGGCAAACCACAGGTTACCTATGCAAAAAAATTAGGCTTTAAAGATAACCAGATTTTTACCGGCATGTACAGTGCAAATACCGAGCTATTTGATTGCTTTTATAAAAGCTCGATTTCCGAAAAAGAAAAAAAATTTCCTCATCGCTTTCTGTATGTGGGAAGATATATTGAAATAAAAGGAATTTATGATACCTGGAAATCGTTTGTAGAATTCCAGCAAGAAACTCCTTCAGACTGGGAACTATGGTGTATAGGAAAAGGCGAAAATCCTGATGAGTTTCCTAGGCATCCTAAAATTAAGGACATTGGATTTGTGCAGCCATCAGAACTGATAAAATATATTAACCAAACAGGAGTTTTTGTTTTATCATCATTAGATGAGCATTGGGGTGTTGTAGTGCATGAGTTTGCTTGCGCAGGTTACCCGTTGTTGTGCAGCAAACATGCACAGGCAGCAACTACATTTTTAAAAGAAGGCATAAATGGGTACATGCACGAAACATCAAACATTGAACAATTAAAAAATACATACAGAAAATTTGTTGCACTAAGTGATGAGCAATTGATTGAAATGGCTCATCAAAGTCATAAAATTTCCGAAACAATTACTCCTGAAACGTGGAGCAAAACAGTTTGGAATTTTTGCAGTATGAATTAATAAAGTTAAAATTATGTGTGGGATAACAGGTATTTACGGGATAAATGACAGGGTAAAGTCATCACAAATAATAAAAGTGATGAATAAATCTATTGCCCACCGTGGTCCGGATGATGAAGGTTTTTTTGTTGATGATAGTGTGGCATTCGGGCACAGAAGGCTTGCCATTATTGATTTGTCACCCGCTGGACATCAGCCCATGCAATGCAGTGAGAATATCTTAGAAATAATTTTTAATGGCGAAATTTATAATTTTAATGATGTAAAAAAAGAGTTAGCCGAATACCCCTTTAAAACAAAAACAGATACTGAAGTAATTCTTGCCGCTTATAAAAAATGGGGAAAACAATGTGTACATAAATTTAATGGCATGTTTGCATTTGTCATTTATAATAAGGATACTAAAGAACTTTTTATTGCCCGCGACAGGCTGGGAGTAAAGCCGGTGTACTATTACAAAACAAATGAGTTGTTTGTGTTTGCAAGTGAGGTTCGTGCCTTGCTTGAATCAGGATTAGTTCCTCGCAAAATAAATTTGAATGCACTGCGCGATTATTTTTCATACCAGACTATTCATGCACCACAATGCATTGTTAAGGATGTATTGATGCTTATGCCGGGACATTATGCAACAATAAAAGGCAATAAATTGCAGATTGAAGAATATTGGAGCGTTACAAAAAATATTTCCAATGAATCGGAAGGCAAATCATACACAGAAGTTTGTGCTGATGTAAATAAATTGTTTTACGAATCGGTAGAAAGAAGATTGGTGAGTGATGTTCCGTTTGGTGCATTTTTATCGGGCGGAATTGATTCAAGCGCTGTTGTTGGCATGATGAGTAAAATAATGCCTCAAAAAGTAAAAACATTTACTATTGTTTTTGACGAGGAAGAATTTAGCGAAGCAAAGTTTGCTAAAATGGTTGCCGATAAATTTAATACTGACCATCACGAGTTTTTACTAACTCCCGAAGATTTTCTGCAACAACTACCTGAAGCGATGAACGCACTTGACCATCCCAGTGGTGATGGACCCAACTCCTACATTGTTTCAAAAATTACGCGCAATGCTGGTATTACCATGGCGTTGTCGGGTTTAGGTGGCGATGAGTTTTTTGCTGGTTATCCTGTTTTTAAAAGGCATTTAAGTTTACAGAATAAAAAATGGTTGTGGAGTTTGCCTGCATCATTTCGCAAAATTGCTGCGGGCTTAATTGTTACCCTCAAAAAAGATGTGTCTACAAATAAATTTGCACAGTTGCTTTCAGCACCATCCGCATTGTTAATTGATACGTTTCCAATTTTCAGACAGGTGAGTGCAACAGACAGGATTAACAAGTTTTTAAAAACCAACCCTACTGATGATGCTGTGCATTTAATTGTAGAAAAACTTTTGCGAGAAGGAAATTTTTCAGGCAAAAAATTAACTGAAGTAAGTGTAAGTGAAATTTCCACCTATATGCAAAACGTACTACTGCGCGATGCCGACCAAATGAGTATGGCTGTTGCGCTGGAAGTGCGTGTCCCGTTTTTGGATTATAAATTAGCTGAGTATGTGCTTGGCGTTAAGGATGAATACAAAATGCCCACCTATCCTAAAAAATTATTTGTGGAAAGCATGGGCGATTTATTGCCGCATGAAGTAGTGCACCGTCCTAAAATGGGTTTTGTTTTTCCATGGGCTGTGTGGCTGAAAAAAGAATTGCGTGAAATGTGTAATAACAATATTCAATCGCTTGCTAACAGAAGTTTTATAGATGGAGTACAATTAAAAAATCAATGGCAGCGCTTTTTGAATAACGACCCCTCAGTGCGTTGGTTAGATATGTGGCTGAGCGTAGTGCTGGAACATTGGCTGGCGAAAAATAAGATGGAAGTGTAATGCAATCTCAAAAGTCCATTGCCATATTAGTTGACTGGTTCCTGCCCGGATACAAAGCCGGAGGTCCGATCCGCTCTTGCGCCAATATTATTGCCCATCTTAAAAATGATTTTAGTTTTTCTGTTATTACCGCTGATTGCGATGCAAACGAAACCACACCTTACCAAGGCATTAAAAGCAACACATGGAACATACGCACAGAGGGAACCAATGTATTCTATTTTTCAAAAACATTTTCAAAATACAAAAACCTGAAAGCACTTTTGCTTAATGGCAGTTTTCAGGTTTGGTACATGAATAGTTTGTTTTCTGTTTTTTTCACACTATTTCCATTAATAATTGCGCGCTTTAATAATGTAAATGCAAAACTAATAGTCGCGCCCCGCGGTATGCTGGGTGATGGCGCTTTACAGATTAAACCATTTAAGAAAAAAATATTTCTGTTTGTTTCCAATACACTTGGCCTGTATAAAAATGTGGTGTGGCATGCCTCCACTCAATTGGAAAAAGAAGAAATACAAAAACATTTTGGCGCCAATGCCATTGTTGAAGTAGCGCTTAATCTCTCTGAGCCTTCTGAAATCCTTTTTAAAAAAAGGACTAAACTGGAGGGAAAAATTAAATTAGTTTTCTTTTCACGCATATCCATCAAAAAGAATCTGCATTTAGTATTTGAGTTTTTAAAAAATATAAACCGTGTTTACAAAGTTGACTTTGATATTTATGGATTAAAAGAAGAAGAAAGCTATTGGCAACAATGCGAAAATGCCATAAGACAATTGCCTTCTAACATTACCGCAACTTATAAAGGTGCAATAGACAACACGCAATTAAAAGAAGCTTTATCACAATATCACTTCAGCATTTTGCCCACTATGCACGAAAACTATGGACACAGTATTGTAGAAAGCTGGGCTGCCGGTTGTCCGGTGATTATAAGCGAGAATACGCCATGGAGAAATCTTGAAAAAGAAAAATGCGGCTGGGATATTTTACTCAACAACAGTAATAAATTTGCCGAAGCCTTAAATGTTGCAACAGCAATGAACCAACAAACATTTAATGAATGGAGTACTGCATGTGTTGAAAAAGCAAAACTCGTCATGCAAAACAATGTAGCAGTGGATGCTAATAGAAAACTCTTTGCAACGTAACTATAACAAACCACCAACATTTTCGTAAAACCACCAATGAAGCCAGTAAAAATTTCAGTCGTTACCATTACGTACAACAGTTCAGCCACTGTTGAGGACACTATTAAGTCGGTAGTTACTCAGGATTACCCAAACATGGAGTATTTGATTATTGATGGTAAATCAAAAGACAACACACTTAGCATAGTTGATAAATACAAAGACAAAATTTCTAAAGTAGTAAGCGAGCGCGATGGTGGTTTGTACTTTGGTCTAAACAAAGGTTTGCAATTTGCATCGGGCGATGTGGTGGGTGCTTTACACAGCGATGATATGTACATGGACAATAAAGTAATTTCAAAAATTGCCGCAAAGTTTAACGAAGACCCAACCATTGAGGGCGTATATGCTGACTTGGTTTTTGTAAGCCGGGATGATTTGAACAAACCCATGCGCTTTTGGAAAGCAGGAGAATACGAAGAAGGCGCTTTTGAAAAAGGATGGATGCCTCCGCACCCGACTTTTTTTGTGAGAAAAGAAGTGTATGAAAAGTTTGGATACATCAACACAGAATTAAAACTGAGTGCAGACTATGAGTTGATGCTTCGTTTAATACATAAACATAAAATTAAAGTGGCTTACTTGCCCGAAACCATTGTTAAAATGAGAATGGGTGGTGTAAGCAATACGAGCTTTTTTGTAAAACTAAAGGCCAACATAGAGGATAACATAGCCTGGAAACTCAATAAACTTAAACCCGGAATTTTTACCCGAATACGCAAGCCGCTTCGCAAAATAGGGCAGTATTTTAAGCGGGTTTCTCAAATGTTTTAATACCAACTTCAACCATTAAACGGCTGCTAGACTCTTCTTTATCAACCCTATACTCTCCAATTTTAGAAACTTAGTTTACTGAGTTATTTTTCTTATTTCTTGCTAACAAACTTTATAGCGGAAAACCCTACTTTGTTTATCTTTTAAGAATATTAATTAAAATTTAATTTTAGTATATTGAATAAATATCCTACTTTTGTCTAAGTTTTTACTTAAAATATTAAACAAAATGAAATCAATTGAATTTAATACTGCAGTGCAAAACCAATACCGCCCACTAAGAGGCTTCGCTTTAAAACTTACTCAGGACAATGAAGATGCTAACGATCTTGTTCAGGAAACCATGCTTAAAGCCTTTAAAAATTCGGAGAAATTTGAAGCGGGAACTAACCTTAACGGATGGCTTTACACCATTATGCGAAACATATTTATAAACAATTATCGCAGAATGGTTAAGAGCAAGACTTTTACTGATGATACCACTAATCAATACTACCTGAATTCAGGGAAAAATACCGATAGAAACCGTGGTGAAGGAAACATTGCATTAAAAGAAATACATGGAGCCATCAATGATTTAAGCGATAACTTAAAAACTCCTTTTATGATGATGTTTAACGGTTATAAGTACGAAGAAATTGCAGAACAACTTTCAATTCCGCTCGGTACTGTTAAAATAAGAATTCACTGCGCACGTCAAAAACTTAAAGAGCAATTGGCAGTCTATAAAACTTTGAATGTTTGATATAAAAGTAAAAAGAGTCTGATTGATTTCAGACTCTTTTTACTTTTAGCATGTTTGCAATTAATATTCTTTAACAAAATTTTCGTGTACATTCATTATTGCACCCACCGCTTTTAGGTAGACCGACATAATATCTGCCTTTACCTTACTTTGCTTTCGCTTATAAAAAACTACATCGCGGCTAAACAAATCCCAGTTGGTTCCCGCCAACAAATCCATTGCAATACTTATTGATGGCTCTAAACTCCGTGCAGTATGCCACCAACCTTTAGGTACATAAACCGTTTCACCTGGGGCTACTATATCACTCATTGGATTGGCATTTTTAAATAATGGGTACTTTTCAAAATCAGGATTCCAGTATTCTTTGATGGTACTCATCCAAGGATTTTCAGGATCGGGATACATTAGCTTTTCTTCTTCAGGTTTCCATAGAGTAAACTCTTTGTGCCCGTAAACCTGTGTTACTATGGCATACAATCCGTATAAATCGTAGTGTATGTATGGAAACCATCCTGATTCTCCTCCAAAAAAAACTTCAAGCGTAGCAGCCTGTGGTATTAATGCTTTTCTGAATAAGGGGCTCTTCAACCTGTTCTTCTTCATTACTTCAAAGCCTGGTTGAATATATTTTTTTAGCTCAGGAAATGTTCTGTCTAAATCAACTTTAAAAGGATAAGGTGCCGGATTCTCTGCTGTTGATGTCAACATCATATCAACATACTCACCAAGTTTATATTGCTTGCCTTTTATGGTCGCAATCTTTTCGGGAAAGTTCGCTTTAAAAAATTCGGGTTTAAAAACTTTATGTGCTTCCCATCCCTTGCTTGCATCCGTTAAAATTACCGGGCGGTTAGGTATCACATACTCGCTCATAAACTCTTTATGGCTGAGCCCTGTTCTTCTATCTATTTTTCCCATGCTTAAAATTAATGAGTATTTAGTCTAAGAAATTATACGCAAAAGTATTCTTATTAGTTAGATTGTTTTCTATGAATAATTGTAAATAACTTACATCCTGAAGTGAATATTGTAAACGTTAAAATACCAAGCGATGTTCAGTTTGTTTTTTTAACTGTAAAAGTTACGATTTAATGATTTTAAATTCTTTAATATAGAACAACTATCGTTAATATTAGCGATTAGAAGATAACTACTTATTTAACTTTTTTTAAGAACCCACATTCCTCTTCTCGCTTGTATTGGGTTAACTTTGACCTCCGACCAAATACTTGAAAAATTATAAATTAAAATGTATAAAATTGTAACAATTACCATTATTAGTGCACTTGCACTTTCATCGTGCAGTGAACGGGGAAAAAAACCTGAAGTAAAAATGGAGCCCATTAACTATCCTCAAACAAAAAAAATTGAACTAGTTGATGATTACTTCGGAACAAAAGTAGCGGATCCATATCGCTGGCTCGAAAATGATACTGCCGGTGATACCAAACAATGGGTTGAAGAGCAAAACAAAGTAACCTTTGGGTACTTAGAAAAAATACCATACCGCAGTAAAATAAAAGAACGCCTTACAGATATTTTTAATTATCCAAAATACTCCTCGCCATTTAGAGCAGGTGAATATTATTTCTTTAGTAAAAATGATGGATTACAAAACCAAAGTGTAATATACTATCAGAAAGGATTAGACGGAACCCCTGAAATTTTTCTTGACCCAAATAAAATGAGTGATGATGGCACTGCTGCAGTTTCATTATTAGGGTTTAGTAAAGACAAAAAATATGTTGCCTATGCTATTAACCAAAGTGGAAGCGATTGGCAAAATATTTTTGTAATGGAAGTAGCTACAAAAAAACAATTGAGTGATAAATTAGAGTGGGTAAAATTTAGTGGCGCTGCATGGAAAAATGATGGGTTTTATTATTCAAGATACAGTGCCCCTGTTAAAGGGACGGAACTTTCTCAGAAAAATGAATACCACAAAATTTATTACCACAAACTTGGAGATACGCAGGATAAAGATGTGTTGGTTTACGAAGACAAAACAAAACCATTACGCTATTATGGTGCACAAACTACAGAAGATGAACGTTTTCTTTTAGTTTACATAAGCGAGGGTACAGATGGTACTGAATGTTTATACAAAGACCTTAATGCAAACGACAAAAATTTTGGATTGGTGTTTAAGGGTTTCAAATACAATTATAGCGTACTTAATAATGATGCAGAAAGACTTTTGGTGCATACTGACGATAATGCACCCAACTACCGTGTAGTATCTGTTGATCCAAAAAATCCTGGAAAAGAAAACTGGAAAGACATTATACCAGAAGATTCAAAAAATCTTTTGCAGATGGCAGCAACTGGTGGGGGAAAAATATTTGGCGAGTATTTAAAAGATGTGGCTACACACGTTTACCAATATGATTACACAGGTAAAATGGAAAGAGAAATAACGCTACCTGCCTTGGGTAATGCAAGCGGTTTTGGAGGTGATACTGATGACAAAATTATTTTTTACACATTTACATCATTTACATATCCACCCACTATTTACAAATATGATATTGCAAACGGCAGTAGTGATGTATGGAGAAAAAGTGATGTTAAATTCAATCCTGATGATTATGAAACCAAACAGGTTTTTTATCCGAGCAAAGACGGTACAAAGGTTCCTATGTTTTTGGTGTACAAAAAAGGTATTAAAATGGATGGCAGTAACCCAACTTTGCTTTATGGTTATGGAGGATTTAACATTTCGCTTGAGCCAAACTTCAGCACATCTCGATTAATTTTATTAGAAAATGGTGGTGTTTATGCACTTGCTAACTTACGTGGTGGTGGTGAGTATGGAGAAAAATGGCATGAAGCAGGTAAACTTTTGAAAAAGCAGAATGTGTTTGATGATTTTATAAGTGCTGCGGAATATTTAATTAACGAAAAATACACTTCGTCCGAAAAACTTGCTATACAGGGCGGAAGTAATGGTGGGCTATTAGTGGGTGCATGTATGACTCAGCGCCCCGATTTATTTAAAGTATGTTTTCCGGCTGTGGGTGTAATGGACATGCTACGCTACCATAAGTTTACTGTTGGGTGGGGCTGGGCAGTTGAGTATGGTAGTAGTGATAGTCTTGAGCACTTTAATAATCTGTATAAGTTTTCTCCATTACATAATATTAAAGAGGCAAACTACCCCGCAACAATGGTTACCACTGCTGATCATGATGACCGTGTTGTACCGGCACACTCATTTAAATTTATTTCTGAGTTGCAGGCAAAAAATAAATCAGCAAATCCTACATTAATTCGCATTGATGTAAAAGCGGGACACGGTGCCGGCAAGCCTACCTCTAAAATTATTGATGAGCAATCAGACATTTGGAGTTTTATGTTTTACAACATGGGAGTGGATGTAAAATATTAAAACATTCTTGATAATTCTTTAAATAAAAAAGGAACTACAATAAGCTGTTGTAGTTCCTTTTTTATTTAAAGAATTATTTCTTACAGTTTACTCGACTTCTTTACAATCTTACCCAATCGTCCTTTTAAATCTTCAAACAAAACGTTGGTTGCATCTTCGCATAACGGTAAAATTTTATCAGGGCTCATAACAGGAATACCGCCCACTGCAACAACTTTTCCTTTTGATTTTCCGGCTTCGCGCACTGTAAATACTCTTTCGCAATCTTTGTTATATAACCTAATTTCAACATAGGCAGTAACACCGGCAGCCACGCCCATCATACGTGCTTCAATATCATAGCTAATGTTAACAAGCATAACGCCATCGTAATCCTTAAAAATTTTAAGCATCTTACATTGGTCGCGGTTGTCTTTATTGCCAATATCGGCAGCAGCCACATTAATTACCATGTTTTCGGCAGAAGCAAACTGCATTAAAAATTTTCCTGCTCCTTTAGTTGTGTCCATTAATCCGGCCGATTTAAAACTGCGGTACTCCTGGTTGTTAGCAGTTACAGTTTTATCAGCCAGTTTAAAAGGAAAATCTTTGGCAAACTCATTAATAAACATCCCATAAGCTTTATCAACTATAGGTTGAAGATTAAAAGCCGGGTCATCAATTAATTTTTCGGCAGCAACACCAAGTCCGGTGCCTCCAATTTTTTTATCGCCATAAAAGGTGGTAAGCACAACTGTTTTGTCTTGTGCCATTACATTTGTTACTGCATAAGAAGCCACAAGGCATAATGCAATCAGATTTTTTTTGAAATTCATAATGAGTGTGTTTTATATTGTTTTTTTATAATGAGGGTGCGAAGGTAAAACATTGAATTATTGCTATGAGTTAATAATTAATGATAATTTTTTGTTTTAAGGAAGTTTGGCTACCAATTATACTTAATAAATAAACACCTGCTGAAAGGGAAAATGTTTCTATTTTTATTTCTTGTAAAGTCTGGTAAACTGAATAGGAGAAAACAATTTTTCCGGAAAGTTCGGTCAAATAAATTTCATTTCCTTTCGCAAAATTCCCCGTTAATTTAAGATTCCCTGTATTTGGGTTAGGGTAAATAGTAAAAACCTGTTCATTAGAAGGGCTTTGAATGGGAACTAATGGTGAACAGTTAATGTTTGAAGCTTGAACAGAAAAGTTTGTAGAAGAAACTGTTCCGGTAAAATTATTAATGCTCCAATTACCAACAAGGTTGCTGTCTATAGAATCTATAACTGTTAAACTATTTGCAAATATTTGAATCGGAATAGAGTTGCATGCCGAGTCTAAAAATAGTTTTTCGTAGTAGGACGTATTATTTCCAGGCTGACTCTGGTAGAGTGTTATAAAACTTCCATCTGTGGTATCTATTTCTGCACCTAAGAATGGGTTTGCTAAGTTGGTGTATGAATAGTTGATATGGTAGGCGTTAAGAATATTCAACTCTAAATCAGTTTTTAGAACTATTTTTTTAGTCCCAGACCGAATACCAGCAATAAGTAAATGTGCAGAGTCTGCTTTCTCTACGTGATCAATTGAGAGAGAATCAAATTCTTTACAGTAAATGGTGTTGCCATAATAGTCCACTTTGTGAGCAAGAGTATAAGATGGCAAATATTTTGAAAATATAATGGTGCTACTATCGTCCTGAACTATTATTGATTGAGATCCTGTACTAACCGAGTATTTTTTCTTCCATATTACATTCCCAATACTATCAAGCTTTAAAATTACAGTACCCCCCGAAACGATAGTTTGATAAGAATTTCCAAAATATAAATCTTGAGCATTACTAAAATAAATTGCATTTAGCGGGTTGTTGAGAATGTCTGATGCTTTAGTATATAAGTTATTGTGAAGGGAGTCAAACCTGGCAACAAATGAGGTTTGACTAAAAAGAATTTGCTGGTTAAAGTTTTCATGCAACTCTTCACCACATACAAGATAATTACCATTGTTGCGGTTTACACTTATGCTTTTAAATGGGTAAGAATAATTATTATTGGCAGGAAAGATATTTCTTAATCCTGAAATATTTCCGTACAAATCAATCGGTATAATTCCAAACCCCGAGTGTGTAGAAAATGGATCATCATTACATCCAATAAGATAATAGCCGCTATCTGGTTTTTCTACAAGGCGCGCTTTGCAATCCATTGAAATAGTACCATACCCATATCTTTTAGCTGAGTATATGACTCCTGATGAATCAACTTTAATAAGGCTTAGTACCCCATTATTTTCACCACCAAAGAAAAATTTATTGTCAGGTGTTCTCTTTGCAATTCCAACACCCCAAAAAGGTGTTAGTCTGATTGTAAAAGGATTTTGCGCCATTAGTGCCATGGTTGCAAACAAAAGACATAATAGGAAAAGTAAATTACGTTGTGTTTGTCTTTTCATAATATTTAAGTTTGCGAAAGTTATATCAAAGCTAAAAAAATTTATGTACTCCACTCTTCAACCCGTACTTCAAAAGGAACTTCAGGAAATTATAGATGCTGGCTTGTTTAAACAAGAGAGAATTATTTCATCTCCGCAAGCTGCAGATATAAATGCAAACAACAAGGCTGTAATTAATTTTTGCGCTAATAATTATCTCGGCCTTTCATCTCACCCCAAAGTTATAGATGCTGCACACCGCGCTATTGATACGCATGGTTACGGCATGAGCAGTGTGCGATTTATTTGCGGCACGCAAGACATACATAAAGCGCTTGAGGATAAAATTGCAAGATTTCTAGGTACCGAAGACACCATACTTTATGCAGCCGCTTTTGATGCCAATGGTGGTGTGTTTGAACCTTTGTTTAATGAGCAGGATGCAATTATCAGTGATGAGTTAAATCATGCTTCTATAATTGATGGCGTGCGCTTATGTAAAGCAGATCGCCATCGTTACAAGCATAATGAGATGAATGACCTGGAAGAAAAACTGAAAGCAACACAGGACAAACGTCATCGCATAATTGTTACTGACGGAGTATTTTCCATGGATGGCACCATTGCACAGTTAGATAAAATTTGTGATTTGGCAGATAAGTACAAAGCATTGGTTATGATTGATGAATGTCACGCATCAGGTTTTATGGGTAAAACAGGCAGGGGCACCCATGAGCATTGTAAGGTGTTAGGACGCATTGATATAATAACCGGCACGCTTGGCAAAGCATTGGGTGGAGCAATGGGTGGTTTTACAAGCGGAAAAAAAGAAATTATAGAGATGCTACGTCAGCGCTCTCGTCCGTACTTGTTTTCAAATTCATTAGCGCCATCTATTGTTGGTGCAAGCATAGCAGTGCTTGATATGCTGAGCGAAACAACAGAATTGAGAGATAAGTTATGGGACAACACACAATACTTCCGTAAAAAAATTACCGAAGCAGGTTTTGATATTAAACCGGGCGAGCATCCTATTGTTCCTATAATGTTATACGAAGCTAAACTTGCTCAGGAATTTGCTGCAAAACTTTTAGACGAAGGCATTTATGTTATTGGTTTCTTTTACCCGGTAGTTGCAAAAGGCAATGCGCGTATTCGCGTACAAATAAGTGCCGGGCATGAGCGCTCCCATATTGATAAAGCTATTGCTGCGTTTACTAAAGTGGGGAAGGAACTTAGCGTTTTGAAATAATTTTTTCGCGCAACGGTTTATACATCTGTTCTTGTTGCAGGAGTTTTCTTTTTTAGCCTTGCCCTTAAAACACTTCCTATTGAAATGGAAAAAAGATTATTGTCTCCCGGTGTAAATTCAACTTCCTGGCTTGTGCCCGGCAAAACAAATTTGTCTTTCTTGTCAGTTAAAAATTCCATCAGATAATATTTAGCACGTACGTAACCTCCACGTTTAAATCTTATTTCTGCAAAAACAGACGGATTAAAGAGAGTTACTTTATCGCTAAACCACTCACTTTCTTTTGATTTATCGCCATCATAAAATAGTTTGCGTTTGTAGGCAAACATTAGTTCTGCCTCGGCACCCAATGCACCGTAAACCCCTTTTTCAAAATTTCCAATTTTAATTGCAACAGGCATACCCAAAGAGTAACTGCGATGTTTCATTTTTAAATCTTCTTCGCCATATTTCCATTCATGAATAAATCCAACATTACGCACACCAATGCCGGTATAAAAACCAAGTGCTTTAGTAAAATCATAATGAAACTGATTTTGAAAATGGAAGAACATTGAGAACCGAACAATATTATCGGCAGCATCAGTACTGCCTTTTTGTTTCAAATCTCCACCCGAAAAAATAAGTTCTCCGGCATCTTGCCTCTGCCATTTTTTTGACTGCCACTTTACAGCAGAACTGCTTGTACTGTTTTGCGCATTAGAAAGAAAAATTGCGCAACAAAAAATAATAATTAGATTTACTTTTAGCATAATGGTTCTGATTTATTGTTAGGCGAAGTTATCCGAATAAATGTTACAATTTAAATGAGCCTGTTTTATTTAGTAGCAAATAAAACACACAAAAATCATGTATAAAATTATCACGTTTGTACGACTAAATTTTTCCAGGAGATAAAAACTTCTGCACTTTAACCATTAGGAATTTCGGGCTCTACTAAGTTCATCAACTTTTGTAAGGACTCCTGCCAGCCGAGGTAGCACATTTCGGCAGGTATTACATCAGGTATGCCTTCCTGCACCACTTTTAGTTCAGTTCCGCACAATACTTTGTTGAACCAAACAGTGGTTATCATTTCACCCGGCAGGTTAGGGTCATCAAACTTATCGGTATATTTTAATAATTCATTAGGTTTTATTTCTAAATACTTTCCGCCAAACGAATGTCCGTTGCCTGTGGTAAAATTGATAAAGGACATTCTGAACTCGCCTCCAATCTTTACATCCATTTGATGCACTGTGCATAGAAAACCAAAAGGCGGCAACCATGCTGCCATTGCATTGACTTCGGTAAATGCACGATAAGCTTTCTGAGGGCTTGTTTTTAAAACGCGGTGTAATGTTACTGTGTTTGGCATGTTATTAGAATTTTAAAAAAGTGAATGCATGATGTTTAATAACTTCTCAAATCTACTTTTTATTCTTTATCAGAGAGAAAAGAATGTTGCCCAAAATCAAATAATAGTCAATATATAGAACAATTCATTAAATTTCTTGTTATCAAACTTTTACTGTAATGGAAAAAATGAATGCCGCTTTTATAGTTTTTCCTCATCATTTGTTTGAGAACACAGAACTGTTATCGAAATGTGACAGCGTTTTTTTAGTAGAGGAGTTTTTGTTTTTCAGGCAATATAAATTTCATAAGCAGAAATTATTGTTCCACCGTGCATCTATGAAATGCTATGAACAATATCTTATCAAGAAGAAAATTAATGTAAGATATGTTGAGGCAATGAAAGATATTGCCGATGTGCGTTTATTAATAAGGCAGATTGCAACTAATGGGGTTAATGAAATTAAAATGTATCATCCATGTGACGAATGGTTGCAAAAAAGAATTGTAACAGAATGTAATAGTGTAGGTATTCATTTCAGTTTTATTGAAAGCCCGCTTTTTATAAACTCTAAAAAGGACCTGAATGAGTATTTAGCTGTGAAGAAAAAATATTTTCAAACTGATTTTTATATCTACCAGCGTAAAAGACTTGGTATCTTGCTTGATAAAAATAAAAACCCGTTAAATGGAAAATGGAGTTATGATGCGGAGAACAGGCTAAAATATCCTGCAACAAAAACTCCTCCTAAATTAAAGCTAACTGTAATCACAAGCTTTCATAAAGAAGCACATGCATACGTAGAAAAAAACTTTGGCAACAATTTAGGAGAAATAAACTCCGAGTTTTTTTACCCGATAGATTTTGTATCCGCCAACAATGCGTTGACTGATTTTTTTGAAACCCGTTTTAATGACTTCGGAATTTATGAAGATGCAATTGTGAGTAACGAAAACCATTTACATCATTCTGTACTTACTCCCATGTTAAACGTTGGGCTGCTTAATCCCGTTGATGTTATTGATAAAGCCATTGATTATGCAACAAAAAAAACATCTCATTTAACAGCTTAGAGGGGTTTGTAAGACAAATTTTAGGCTGGCGCGAATTTATAAGAATGGTTTACATGCGAGAGGGAAACAGGCAACGCACAATCAACTATTGGGGATTTATCCGAAAAATCCCTGCATCATTTTATAATGGCACCACAGGCATTGAGCCCGTTGATTGTACCATAAAAAAATTAAATCAATCGGCATACAACCATCATATTGAAAGGTTGATGGTGATGAGTAACTTTATGCTGCTGAGCGAATTTGCACCCAATGATGTTTATCGTTGGTTTATGGAAATGTATATTGATGCTTATGATTGGGTAATGGTTCCTAACGTATACGGCATGGGGCAATTTGCCGATGGTGGATTAATGTGCACCAAACCTTACATCAGCGGAAGCAATTATATTTTCAAAATGAGTAATTATAAAAAAGGAGAACCGTGGGCGCAGATTTGGGATGCTTTGTTCTGGCGCTTTATGCATACACACCGGCAGTTCTTTTTTAAAAACCCACGGCTTGGCATGCTAATTAAAACTTTTGATAAATGGGATGATACTAAAAAGAAAAACGCACTTAAGCTTGCCGATGATTATTTAAAGAGTTTAAATTGAATAATTGGCGCTAAAAAAATTTCTGCAATATGTTCAAGCTGGCAACCTGTTGGTTGATTTCACACAAATTGTAACTTTTCAAACTTCTTTTTTAATATCAACTCCGAAGGCTGTTGCAGCCAGTTTTCAAGCAACGTTGCATAAACCTGCCTAAAATCTATTGTATAGTTTAAATCACCATCAGTAAGGTTAATCAAGTCAGGCATTGAATTGTATATACCCGCTTTTTTAAGATTACCACCAATAATAAAAACATTGTTTGCAGTGCCATGATCTGTTCCCTGGCTGGCATTTTGTTTTACCCGTCTACCAAATTCGCTGAAAGTAAAAATTAATGTGTCGTTAAATTGGTTGTTGCTTTTTAAATCAGAGCATAGTGCCGCAACACTATCTGAATATGTTTTTAAAATTTTGTTATGAGCCCCCTTTTGAAAAACGTGTGTATCAAACCCAGGTAATGAAACATAATACATGCTGGTTTGCGAACCGGAGCAAATAAGTTCTGCTATCGTTTTCAGTCGCTGACCAAATTCATGCTGAGGATATGTTAATGTTGATTTATAAATTTTTGATTTATTATAAATGTATGATGCGCTTTGAGTGGTTTCTGCAAGTGTCTTATGCAAAAAATCAACAACTGAGTGGGTATGATTATCAGACTCCACTTGCTTAGCTGTTTCGTGTATCATTTTATTTTTAGATGCAAGAAACAATGTTTCAGGATTGCGAAAAGCCAACCCTTTTAATTTTTCGCCCTTTAAGGCAAGACTTAATGTATCATCAATTTCAATTAAGTGATGCGGCAGTGCATTTTCATTTTGTAAATCGAGCCAGCGCCCAAGCCAGCCCGTTTGCAAATATTCTTTTGCATCACTTGCGCTTTGCCAAATATCCAAACTCCTAAAATGCGAGTGATTGGGTTCGGGGTAACCAACATTGTTAATGATGCCCACGTTCCCATTATCATATAATTCAGATAACCCGGTTAAGGCCTTATTAAAAGCAACTTCGGTGTTAATGGTAATTAAATCTTTCTTTTCAATACCTAATGCGGGGCGAAGTTTGTAATACTCATCATTGGTATATGGAATCACACAATTTAAACCATCGTTTCCTCCAGTAAGTTGTATAACGATAATTTTTTTGCCACTATATGATTGCTTAAAACTCTCAATACCTTTAGCTTTAAGAAACTGTGGTACAAAAAGAGAGGCTGTAATCAAGGAGCCGGATTTTAAAAAATCTCGTCTTGTTGTCATATCAATTGAAATTCGGGGGTCGACATAATATTGGCTGCAACACTTATGATTTTTTTAACTGAATCAGTTTGTGCATTATTTTCTTCAATCACAGCTTTGTTAATTTTAGTAGGGCTGCATTGAATAAGTTGCAAAACCAATTCATCAAATAACTGGCTGTTATTTTTAAAAGTATTGTTATGCACTATTTCCTTCCAGTCAGCCCTAACTTTTCCTCTATATTTTTTTTGGTTGCCTTTATCTTCTTCTTCAAAGGGTGGTTTGCCCTGCATCATAATAGAAGTTTCGTTTATAACATACTGAGGTATGCTCAATCTTATAAGTAATGATGCGCTATCAATCCAGTTTTCACCACCTTTCCAACCTGCCACATTGGGTGGAAAAAATAAAACCTGTCCTAATACTTTTTGTACTTCAAGGGCTGTTTTGTCTTCATTGAACTCAAGCTTTATTAATTTTTTTAATCGCACAATTAACTCAACAGGTGACGCTATTTTGCAACCTATATTTTCTTCGTCATAAAACCAATTCGATAAAAAAATATCCCGCATGAGCCTTTCAATGTCATATCCTGATTTAAAAAAATTATCTCCCAGTTTCTCAACTCTTTCGACATCAACAGCAGGGTTAACAAACTCGCTATAAATTTTTTTGGTTATAAATTTCGCACACTGTTTGTTTTTTAACACAATAGCAATTATATCCTCTCCATTAAAATTTCCCTCTTCACCCATAAATTTCTTTATTCCATTGTCGTGATGGTGCTCATTAAAAACATACTGCCCTTTAGTATTGGTTGCCCAGCCTGTAAATGCACGTGCCGCTTCTTTAACATCGGTTTCGGTATAGTTGCCCTCACCAAGTGTAAATAACTCCAACAACTCGCGGGCAAAATTTTCGTTTGGGTGTGCTTTTTTGTTTTGCTGATTATTAAGATAAATAAGCATTGCAGGGTCCTTTGCAACGGCAAGCAGCATGCCCTTAAAATTTCCAAGCGCATGTGTTCTCAACAAATTATTTTGCTCTTGCATTAAATAAGCAAAGGGGGTATTGGTTGCAAAATGATTGTGCCAGAAGTAGGTCATCTTCTCACGCAACTGTGCCTGCGTCCACGTCATTTTAAATATCCATTGCAGATTCAGCTCTTCCGTGTCCTTCTTAGACTTTAGTATCATTTTCAAAATTTGAAAGCCGCCAACACCTTCCTTTTCCTCTTTTCCACTAAGCGGATATGGTAAATAGGCAATTGGCCTGATATTTTTTGATTCCTGAAAAACAGATTCTATAATTTGCTCTTTGCTTTTTGAAATATATTTAGCACTCTCATTTGGGAAAAAACCGAAACCCGCCCGTAAGAAAAGGTGCTGAATTTGTTTTTGAGATAGCTGCATTCAAAAATCAACTGACCAATAACTGTTCCTATAAAATCAGTAGCGATTAAAAGTAGGTGAAAAAAAACAAAAAGTCTATAGCTAAATGATTTAATAATAACATAGTGTCAAGAAAAAGTCTTGGCTCTTTTGCTTCAGCAAACTTTAAAATCATTCACACCAAATGACCTTAAGAGTGATATAAAATTATTTTTGCGCTCGACAGTTGCATTTAGTTTTTGAAGGAGTTCTTTGCAAATCATGTGGCGTTCAATTTCGCTTTCGGTTTTATTCAGCATCAGAAAATAACGATAGACAAGCGCGGCTTCTTCGTTGTTAAATGCAGGTGGCGGTGATTTGATTTGATTTTTCATCTTAAAAGCGGGATGTAATTAATTACAATCAAAAATAAGCATTGGCATAGTGCGGAGTATAGGTTTTTAATAAAAATTTTACTTAAAAAAATTTCAGGCTACTTATTAGCCTTCTTCACATACTGCTCAATAGCCATAGTCATACTTGGCGCCTGCGGTACTGGGGCCTGCACTTCTAACTTTAGCTTAGATTTTAAAATAGCAGCTACAGTGGTGGCTCCAAAAGCGGCAATGCGTGTATTTTGCTGCTTGTACTTAGGAAAATTTTTGAAAAGAGATGTTATACCTGAAGGAGAAAAGAAAACAATCATATCGTAGTTAGCCACCGGCACATCAGACAAATTGCTGCAAACAGTTTTATAAATAACCGCTTTCTTAAAATCTATATCGTGTTTTTTTAACGTGTCGGTAATCTCTTGCTTACTTACATCAGAACAAGGCACAACAAATTTTTCCTTTTTGTGTTTTTTTAAAACATCCATTAAGTCATTAATAGTATGCTTTCCGTAAAAAATTTTGCGCTTACGATAGGTTATGTACTTCTGTAAATAAAATGCTGTTGACTCACTTACGCAGAAATATTTCAACTCTTCAAAATTACTAAAGCGCATTTCTGTACACATTCTAAAAAAATGATCGGCTGCCTGGCGGCTGGTAAGTATAACTGCGGTAAAATCAGCAAAGTTTATTCTTTGCTTACGAAAAACAGTAGCGGCAATTCCTTCTATATGAATAAATGGCTTGAAATCAATTTTTAAATTGAATTTTTTAGCTAAGTCAAAGTAAGGATTTTTGTCAGACTCCGGTTTTGGTTGTGTAACCAATATTGTTTTTACTTTCAAGCGGCAACTTTCAATTTAAAAGATGGCAATCAAAAAAACTATTTCTATTACAAAATGCCCGTGGCTTTAAGCATAATAAGCACCGGTGCAATTTCAAGGGCGCAAAAGTATAGAAATAAATAATACAACGAAAAGCGGGGCAACGACATGCCAATAGTAGTAGCTCTCCACAGCCTCAAAATAAATGCAACTATTATAATGCCCAGCGAAATGTAAATAACCGTGGTTGCCTTAACATAAACTATATAAGCTGCAACGGCAATGAGCGGAATTAAAATCAGCCCCACAGAATTGTTAATTAAAAAAAGCGAAAATATGTACGTTGATACAGGTTTATCTATCTCAAAAACAAAACTAAGTGTTTTTAGCAAAATCATTTTAAGTGAATAAACACAGGCTAGCAATATGGCAAAAAGAAAAAACCGAATAATACCATCGTTTAGCACTGGATGGTCCCAATTAAATATAATGCTCAGCTGGTATAAAAATAAAGCGCCTACTCCATAAAAAATAACATTAAGCAAAATAGTGGCGCGTTGCACCAGTAAATTTTCGTCACGCACTATCTGATTGGTAACAGCAAGGCTGAAAAAGGCTGCAACCATTTGACTGAAAATTTTCCTGTACAAAATTTTTATAGACGTTACTCCCAATATCATTAACAATAAAATAATTGTAAACCAATCGGGAACGTTTTTATTGAATACGAGCGGATTGCCCCCGTCAGAATTAAGCAGGTGAGAATTAAAATACTTCCCCGAACCTACATAGGGAGAAATCTCATATTCGCTTTGGGTACTTGCTGTAGTATCATCACTGAAACGAAATTCATTTATGGTTGCACTTTCACCACTGTCAGGCGGTAACAAACTTGCCGAGTCTTTAACAGGTACTAATGGTTGCGGATACCCAAGTGAAAAATCGGATTTTACAACGACTGTCTTTTTCAGTGAGTCCTGAAAAGATTTTTTTTCTGCATTAAACTGAAATTTTTGCCGATCTGCTTCCTTATTCTGTGTTCTGCTTTTTTTCGTTTTTGCTTTTAATGAATCAGCACTGCTCTGTCTGAGTGATTCTATTTTCTCCTTATTTAAAAATGGAGCGAATGGAAGTTTGTCAACTCCTTTTTTTGTGGAATCAGTTAATATTACTTGCGGCAGCATTACCTGCAAGTTTAATCAGTTTCTGTAAATTGTTAATTGTGTCATAATGTAAGTTTCAACAACAGCAAGTTAAATAACTGCAAGAATCAAAGCATGAAATTTCGCGAAATGTTAAAAGAAAACTTAAACCCGCCATCACTCCATGAATCGGTTGTATTGGGCAAAAACTCGTTTTCTATCAATGGAGCAGAATTAGAGAACATTATAGTAAAAACGTGTCCCCCTGTTTCTACTTCAATACCTGCACCCAAAGGATTAAAATATGATTCATTCCTGTCAATCCTGTATTGGCTGAAGTTGTAAAAATAATCAGCAACTAAAGATGTACGCTTTGTAATTTTAACTCTTGCACCTACACCGAGCGAAAAAAAATCGTTCTCATCTTCAATATCAAAAACGTAATTGCGATGCAGGTATGATGGCAGCAGCACAAAAGATATTCTTTCGGAAAATTTACGGGCAACCATCAACTGTGCAACGTAGCTTAACCTACGTGATGTTTTATCATAAATTTTTAAACCATCTTTAATGGGAGTAAAAGCCGTGTTACCAAAAAATGTTAGCCCAACAGGGATTTTATTATCTGTAGTCTGTTGAAGTATGCGGTATTTAACCAATCCCTCAAGGTTTTCTTTTACCTTACTTCTTGAAATTCCAACGGTGAGGTTATCAGTAATTCCATACTCAAATGCAATGCGTATGTCTGCCGATGCATCTAATCCGTAAAGAGAATGAGCCGCGCTTTTTCCTTCAGTATATTTGCCAATGTTTCCAAACCGGTGTCCTACTCTGAAATCAAGTGTGCGTTTGTGCACCGTCTCGTTAGTTTGTGCATTAATCAGCTTGGTAGTTTTAAAAGTATATTCTACTTTTTCATTTTTTGGCTTATTCTCATCCATAGCCAGTTTTAATAAATCTTCTTGTGCATGTGCATTAATTGAAATAGCAACCGCAGCAACAAGCGGAACAAAAAATTTTACCTTCATAAATAACAATTTACTTTTTTTCAATAACGTGAGGTGTGTATGCAGTTTCAATGTTTACATCAACCACCTCGGCAATATTTTCCACAACCACACGCGGTATTTTAATTTTATATTCTTCTAACTTTATTTTAAACGTGCTTTTTAAAGTTGCTTTCCCGTCTTTAACAGTAATAGTTCCTTTTTCGGTAATGCTATTATCAACACCATGCATATTTAAAGTACCAGTAGTAGTTACTATATACTCGCCATCTTTTGTAAAATCCAAAGGCTCGTTAATTTTTCCTTTATATGTTGCAGTTTTATACATACCACTCTCCATATAATTTTCGTTAAAGTGTTCCTGCATCAATGCTTTTTGAAATTTAAAAGAGGTTATGGCTACGACAAAAACCACATCGCCATTTGAAGTATTGATAAAAGAGTTAAGTGCGCTAGACGTTGCCTCAATATCTTCTAAAGGAGCCTTTGAATAAAAGGAAGCAGTACCTGTTTTAGTAGAATAAACCGGTTGCGCAATAACAGATGCTAAGTTTATTGCTAATAACGTAAGGGTAATTAAAGTTTTATTTTTCATCGTTCAACTATTTTAACGGAGCACCATTATTAATCCATGTGTTAAGAATTGCCAAATCGCACTCACTTAATTCAAGTTTATTTTGAGGCATAAAAAGTGGGTCATCAGTTACCCGGTTTATTCTGTCTTTAATACTTCCTGATGCAGATTTTATTCCTTCGTAGGTTGTAAAATCATACGTTTCCACATTATCTGCATGGCAGCCTATGTATGCACAACTTCCGTTTATAATGTTCTTAACTCTGCCCTCGTAGGTTAAAGCAGTAAGAATGCAATCATCGCCTTCAGCATACTTATAGTTTTCTTTATTGCAAGAAGTCACAATTATCGCTAAAACAACAATTGCGCCCTTATAAAATATGTTCATTCGTTTTTTAATTACTAACTTGTCCACAATGTGCTTATAAAATAAGTTAGGCTAAAATAAACCTTTTAGATTAGTTAATTAACAAACTATCTTAGCCCGCCAAATTAAGTAAGTATGATTCGCTCAATGACAGGCTATGGTAAAGCCGTTGGAGAATATGCCGGTAAAACCATTATTGCCGAAGTTAAATCTCTTAACAGTAAATTTCTGGAATTGATGCTGCGGTTGCCTTCGGCTTACAAAGAAAAGGAACTGGAGTTGAGAAGCGAGTTTTCTAAAACAATTGAGCGCGGAAAAACCGATATGAACGTAACCATTGAATTTACGGAGGATATAACCTCAAATACGCTTAATACAGAAGTTATTACTGCATATATTGAAGAGTTAAAAAAAATTGAAACAACAACTCATCTTCCTCCACAAAATTTTTTAGGCTCGGTTTTATCATTACCTTATGTGGTTAATACAGATAAGGGAGAGGCTGATGAAAAGGAGTGGGCTGTTATTCAAAAATTAATTGCCACGGCACTAAATTCCTTTAATGATTTCAGAAAAGCGGAGGGGGCGAATATTTCAAAGGATTTAACTGAAAGAATTTTAACTATAGAAAATCTTCTTGCAGAACTTGAAAAGTTTGAAAAAGAAAGAATGGACAACGTACGAAACCGGTTGTTAAAAAATCTTGAAACGATTACAAATGTTGAATACGATAAAAACCGTTTTGAGCAGGAGTTGATTTACTATTTGGAGAAATTAGATATAAGCGAAGAAAAATTAAGATTACGCTCACATCTTAATTATTTTTTAGAAACCATTAAAAGTACAGAGAACAACGGAAAAAAATTAGGTTTTATAACACAAGAAATAGGGCGTGAAATAAATACCATTGGCAGTAAAGCAAACGATGCCGATATGCAGCGGTTGGTTGTAGCCATGAAAGATGAGTGTGAAAAATTAAAGGAGCAACTTGCCAATGTTTTGTAGTTCATGAAACAGAAGCACTTTTTATTTTGTGGTCCATCAGGTAGTGGCAAAACAAGTATTGTAAAACATTTGCTTGAAAAATTTCCGTTTATGAGGTTTTCTGTTTCATGCACCACCAGACCAAAGCGTGCAACTGAAACTCAAGGAGCTGATTATTATTTTTTAACGCCCGATGAGTTCAGAAAAAAAATTGATGACAATGAGTTTTTAGAATGGGAAGAAGTATATACTGACAGGTATTACGGCACTCTTAAATCTGAGGTGGAAAGAATTGCAAAACAAAACAACTCTGTAATTTTTGATGTGGATGTGGAGGGCGGATTGAACATTAAAAAACATTTTACAGGCAATTTATTAGCAGTAATGGTAATGCCACCAAGCGTTGAGGAATTACACAAACGATTGATTGCCCGCAACACCGAAACCGAAGAAACACTTAAAATACGTATTGCCAAAGCAGAGCACGAGATGAGTTACCGCAATCAATTTGATCACGTAATTGTTAATGATGATTTTGATAAGGCTATTAGTGAAGCCGAAAAACTTGTGAATTTTTTTATTACAGCTTAGAAAAATACTTTGTAAATCTCTTTAAAGTTAACAAATCACACTTATATAATTGCAGAAAGGTTAGGAATTGAATTTTATTTTAAAGAACAAAATTCTTTTAACTACCTGCAACTTTTAGGCAACGGATAATTCTTTAAATCTTAACTATTCGTGTTGAAGCAGTTTTATTGCTGCCTCTTAATTTTAAAATATAAACACCCTTTAACCACTGTGAGGTATTAATGGTAGCACCAGAAATTGATTTAAAATGACCAGAGTAAATGATTTTTCCGGTTACATCACAAACTTCTAAAGTTATGTTTTTCTGTTCTGCCCAAAAAGTAAGTTTAACGTTATTAGTTGCAGGGTTTGGAACAATGTTACAGAAGGCATCAAAATTATTTTCAATAATGCCAACTCCCGTAATTGGTACGCAATTAGACGTGTCTGAACAACCATTTAAAGTTACCACCACTGCATAACTTCCGTTTGCTGTAGCAGTATAGGTTTGGGATGTAGCTCCGACAATTGCAGTGTTGGTTGCACAGTTAACCCATTGGTAAGTCGCGCCTGATTGTTGTGCTGTAATATTAGCTCCTGAACTTAACAAACTCGTGTTAATGCTTCTTACAAACAAGTTTAAAATTACCAAACTATCACATGCAGCCGATTGCGGAAAACTTTGGGTGTATGTTCCGGCTTGCGAATAATAGACTCCGTTAAACAAAACACTATCGCCCTGGCAAATAGTATCGTTTGTAGTAACAAAATTATTTTTTCCATCAACCCAGTTTGATGTAGTGCCTGTCAACGCAAAATTAAAAAGTGTTGCATCAATGGTTTGTTTTAAATCAGGTAAAGTTGTAACAGTTGGGTTATTTCCCCCTGCAACGCCCTCATTAAAATCGTACAACAATTTTAAATCAGTATCCGTAACGTTAACCCCGTTATTATAAATACAATTAATTTCAGCGGGAGTAAGTGCCCGGTTCCAAAGGCTCACCTCATCCAATTTACCATCAAGCCAATAATTGGTAGTTTGATAAAGTAAATTGCCCATATAAAAATCTTCGGTGGTAGATGCAATTGAGCCTGATGCTGCAATACTTCCATCTAACAAACCGTCAATATATAAGGAAAGTGTGCTGCCATCGTAAGTTAGGGCAAGATGGGTCCATGTATTTAACTGTACGCCTGTGCCTATAACATCATAATTTGCTCCTGTGCTGTTCCTGAAACGCGCTTCAATACTGCTTGTTGAAAAATGTAACAAGTAAAAATCGGCATCCACATTATTTCTTATTCCGGCAAGCCCGTCAAAATCCGGGAAAGTTGGTGCGGGGTTACGTAAATAAACCCATGCAGTCATAGAAATGGTGGTTGATCCCGCTATTAGCGCGGACCCTGCGGGTGCAATTACCTCATCATTTACATTATCAAAATCAAGAGCATTTTGTTGTGCAATGGAATTTGTTTGAATTGCCAGCGTACAAATTAAAACGGCAATTAAAGAGTAGAGTTTTTTCATATTACATGTGATTAAAGTAAGACGGTCAAAAATAAATTCTTTACAACTTAATTGTGTTAAAGCCTTTCAAATATTAATACCTAATTATAGGTATGAGGGTTTGTTGATGCAAAAGAAAAATCCTCTAAGTTTTTTTTAACCCGGACGCAAATCATATCATTCAAAATCTACCTTTGCGCCTCCTTTTTCGCCAATCCGTTTAACAACCATAAATGTCCTCCACCGTTAAAATTAAAAGCGCCTTAATATCTGTTTACAGCAAAGAGAATTTAGAACCCATTATTATTTCGCTCAACAAATTGGGTGTTAAGCTTTATGCAACAGGCGGCACGTTTGATTTTATTAAGAATTTAAAAATTCCTGTTACTGCTGTAGAAGATGTTACCGATTACCCCAGCATTTTAGGCGGCAGGGTAAAAACACTTCACCCAAAAGTTTTTGGCGGCATCCTGGGCAGACGTGAGAACAACGAAGACCTTTTGCAATTAGAAAAATACCAGATTCCCGAAATAGATTTGGTGGTGGTTGATTTATATCCATTTGAAAAAACAGTGGCGGGCAATTCATCTCATGCTGATATTATTGAGAAGATAGATATTGGTGGTGTGAGCCTCATACGCGCAGCAGCAAAGAATTTTAACAATGTGGTTATTATTCCTTCTTTTAATGAGTATGCTGTACTTCAAAGTATTTTAGATGCAAAAAATGGTGAAACCACTTTAGAAGAAAGAAGAAATCTTTCGGCTCGTGCTTTTGCTGTTACCTCACATTATGACAGCGCCATCTTTCAATATTTTAATCAAACAGAAAAAATTGATGCGCTGCGTATAACCAATTCAACAGCCAATGTTTTGCGTTATGGAGAAAACCCTCACCAAAAAGGAATTTTTTATGGTAACATGAATGAGGCTTTTGAAAAACTAAATGGCAAAGAACTTTCGTATAACAACCTTTTAGATTGTAATGCCGCTGTAGATTTAATTGCAGAATTCAGCGCACCAAACCAAGAACGTGCGCACAATAAAGTCTCCCGCATCGGGGGAGATTCAGAGGTGGCTTCTGTTGCTATCATCAAGCACAACAATGCCTGCGGTGTTGCTACACGTAAAAATTTGTTGGATGCATGGAAGGATGCATTGGCCGGTGACCCTGTATCTGCTTTTGGTGGTGTAATTATTACCAATGCTAATGTGGATGCAGCAACAGCCTCAGAAATAAACAAACTGTTTTTTGAAATACTGATTGCACCTGCTTACGATGCTGATGCGTTAACTGTTTTAACAGAAAAGAAAAACAGAATTATACTTAAACAAAAAAACTTCCGTTTACAAACCACTGATGTGCGCAGCGTGTTAAACGGTTACCTTGTTCAGGATAAAGATTTAAAAACCGAAACCGCTGCCGATTTTAACTGTGTAACTTCCAAACAACCCACATCAGCACAAACCACCGATATGCTTTTTGCCAATAAAATTGTAAAGCAAAGTAAAAGCAACACAATTGTAATAGCCAAAAACAACCAATTGCTGGCAAGTGGTGTGGGACAAACGTCACGCGTGGATGCATTAAAACATTCCATTGCAAAAGCAAAGAGCTTTGGCTTTGATTTAAAAGGAGCTATTATGGCAAGCGATGCCTTCTTTCCGTTTCCTGATTGTGTGGAAATTGCACACAAAGCCGGCATTGAAGCAGTGGTGCAGCCCGGAGGTTCTATAAAAGATAAAGAGTCTATTGAATATTGTAATAATAACGGATTGAGTATGGTGCTGACAGGTACAAGGCATTTTAAACACTAAAAACTTGTAAAATGTAAGGTGCATGTAACATAATGGGGCAGATTGCGTAGAAATATCAAAATCTGCAAAATGAAAAAAGCAAGTACACCACAAGCAGCACCTGAAGTATTAGTACTCGAAAATCCAATTAAAGAGAAAGAGTTTACTTTAGCCACCCCAAAACATTCAAAAAGCAAAATGGGTTTATTTGACTTCCTTACTCAGGAAATAGCTATTGACCTTGGCACCGCCAACACGCTTATTATTCACAATGATAAAATTGTGGTTGATGAGCCATCCATTGTAGCCATTGACCGCATGACCGGTAAAGTAATTGCCGTGGGCAGGCAGGCAATGATGATGCATGGCAAAACACATGAAAACATTAAAACTATTCGTCCGCTTAAGGATGGTGTGATTGCAGACTTTGATGCTGCCGAACACATGATACGCGGGATGATAAAAATGATTAACCCGGGCAGGAAGTTTTTTCAGCCTTCGTTAAAGATGGTAATATGTATTCCTTCAGGCATTACCGAAGTGGAGAAACGTGCCGTGCGCGACAGCGCAGAACATGCAGGCGCCAAAGAAGTGTACTTAATACATGAGCCTATGGCTGCTGCCATTGGTATTGGCATTGATGTGGAAGAGCCCATGGGCAATATGATTATTGATATTGGTGGTGGTACTTCTGAAATTGCTGTAATTGCATTGGGCGGTATTGTTTGCGACCAGTCTATTCGTGTTGCCGGTGATGGTTTTACCATGGATATTTGGGATTACATGCGCAGGCAGCATAACATATTAATTGGTGAGCGCAGCGCAGAGATGATTAAAATTGAAGTTGGCTCTGCGTTGCCCGAATTAGATAATGCCCCTGTTGATTATGCAGTACACGGGCGTGATTTAATGACCGGTATTCCAAAAGAAATTACAGTATCTTATTCTGAAATTGCACATGCTTTGGATAAATCAATTTCTAAAATTGAAGAAGCTATTTTAAAAGCATTAGAGATGACTCCTCCTGAGTTATCTGCAGATATTTACCGCACCGGTATTTACTTAACCGGTGGTGGAGCATTGTTGCGCGGTTTGGACAAACGGCTTGCCATGAAAACAAAACTACCTGTACACGTTGCCGAAGATCCATTGCGCGCAGTGGTACGCGGCACAGGTATAGCGTTAAAAAATATTGAGCGCTTTAAGTTTTTGATCCCGTAGAAAAAATTTTGTTCTACAAATGAAAACCCGTTTCTGAGTGGAGTCGGGTTTTTTAGTAATAGTTTGAACTAAACTGTTTCTGTTTAGCCAATAAAGGAAAAAGAGCGTGTTGCAACGAGGCAACTTTATCAATCATTTATTGGACTCTCATATTATCCATCATTAACCTTATGGGGATATTAAAACTCCGCATTCTTTGGTGTTCTTGGAAAGGGAATCACGTCTCTGATGTTACTCATTCCGGTTACAAAAAGTATAAGCCTCTCAAAACCCAAGCCAAAACCTGCATGTGGGCATGTTCCAAATTTGCGGGTATCTAAATACCAGTACATCTCTTTTTCGGGTATATGCATTTCGCGCATGCGTTTAACGAGTTTGTCGTAGTTCTCCTCACGCTGAGAGCCGCCAATTATTTCGCCAATCCACGGAAACAAAACATCCATTCCGCGAACTGTTCTTCCATCATCGTTTTGTTTCATGTAAAACGATTTTATTTCTTTAGGGTAATCTGTAATGACAACAGGCGTTTTATGATGCTCAACCAAAAAATTTTCATGCTCCTTCTGCAAATCGCTTCCCCATTCTATTTTAAATTCAAACTTATTGTTGTGCTGTTTTAAAATTTCTACAGCAGCAGTGTATGTTAAACGCTTAAACGGATTTTCAATTACTGAATTCAACCGTGCAATCAGTTCTTTGTCATACATGTTATTTAAAAACTCCACATCGGCAGTGCAGTTTTCCAAAGCATACTTTACTAAATACTTAAGCATGTCTTCGGCCAAATCCATGTTGTCTTCAATTTCATAAAAAGCCATTTCGGGTTCTATCATCCAAAACTCGGCAAGGTGTCGTGGTGTGTTGCTGTTTTCAGCTCTAAAGGTTGGACCAAAAGTGTAAATTTTTCCGAGCGCCATTGCAGCAAGTTCGCCTTCTAACTGTCCGCTTACAGTCAGGTTGGTGGGTTTACCAAAAAAATCTTCCTTAAAGTTTATGCTCTTGTCTTCGTTACGTGGTGGGTTATTTAAATCTAATGTTGTTACCTGGAACATTTCTCCTGCACCTTCGGCATCGCTAGCAGTAATAATGGGTGAATGCAGATAGAAAAAACCTTTGTCGTTAAAATATTTATGTACGGCATAAGCCATTGCATGACGAATACGCAATACCGCGCCAAACGTATTTGTGCGCGGGCGCAGGTGAGCAATCTCCCGCAAAAATTCCATTGTATGTCCTTTCTTTTGCAACGGAAAAGTTTCGGCATCGGCATCGCCATAAACTTCAATTTCTTTGGCCTGAATTTCTACTGTCTGCCCTTGCCCCTGAGATTGCACGAGTGTACCGGCAATTCTTAAACAGGCACCAGTGGTAATGCGTTTCATGAGTTCATCGCCCAAAGCATTTGGGTCGGCAACGGCTTGTATGTTGTGTATTGTTGAACCATCGTTTAGAGCAATAAATGCAACGTTTTTATTTCCGCGTTTAGAACGAACCCAGCCTTTAACGGTTACTTCTTTGTTGTAATCGGTGCTTTGTAAAAGTTGTTTGATGTATTGGTGAGAAATCATTTTATGTGGATGAGGTGTAGATTTGAAAATGAATTGGATGATGGGTGTTTTAAAATTGGGTTGCAAAAAAACAAAGAAAAGGGGTAGCATCAAATATTGATTCCGAAATATTCAAATGAAACAAATGCCCAAGCTAAAAAGTCTGTTTAAACATAAAGCATAGAAGGGGCTGAACACAGAGTAACAGATTAAAAAAATTGAAGAAAAAATTTCAACGAAGGCTGCTTCGCATCTCATGCAGGACTTGAATTTATGAGAATAGTAAAGTGAAACTTTCAATTGAGTTATTAAAATCTGTGAATCCTCATTGATTAACAATGATGATTATAAATAGATGTTCAATGCAAAATCAATTCAACAGTAATTATTTACCCCAACTTTTTCAAAAACCTTACATCTGTAATGTAACCCTCATATAGCAGTCACAATTAGTGCTGCGGTTTCGTTAAATAATCTAAAATTTCTTTTATGCGAAACAAGGTTCTGTTGGATTTTACCGTAATGTGTGTAATGACACTTAACTTCTTTTTAGTAGGTTGTGTTAAAGACAACTTTGATTTAGAAAAATTAGAGGAGACAACTCTCAGTCCCGAAATTGCAGTGCCCTTGGTTTATTCTTCGTTAAAGCTGAGCGATATTCTGGCAAACAATCCTAACAGTACAGTGGTGGTTGACAGTAATCATTTTTGTACGCTTATATATAAAGGGGAATTATTCTCACAAACTGCCGAAAACCTTTATGCTATACCTGACCAAAACACGTTTCAAACCATTGCCCTTACTCAAAACCAAATTACCACACTATATAATGCAGGCACCGTATCATTTACTGTTTCGCAGGTTATAGATGTTGCGTTGAGTAATAATCTTCGTGCCGATTCGGCAACATTCAAGGAAGGAATGTTAAATCTGGTAGTTAATTCCGATTTCTTACAAAACGGAAGCATAACCGTTTCTATTCCTTCCATACGAAAAAATGGAATTGTGCTTTCGCAAACAGTCCCATTCAGTTACAACAATGGCAATCCGTTTAACGTAACAAGTCCCGGCAACCCTTCAGCCACATTTGATTTAAATGGCTGCGCGGCAGATTTTACCAATGGCGGAACATCATTTAACAAACTGCGAGTTAATTATACCGTTTCATTTACAAGCGGTGGAAGTGTTCCTACAACAGCCAACAGGTTATACATCGCCCCTTTGATGAACGATTTAAAATTTAAAAACCTGTTCGGCTACTTTGGGCAAAACCAATTAGCTCCCGATTTGGATACGGTAGAAATTTCTGTTTTTAAAAATGTTTACGGGCTTGGTGCTTTCAACATAGTAAACCCCGAAATAAAATTTACAATTAACAACTCATTTGGATTACCTGTTCGCGCCAGCATAACCAGGTTTGACGGTTACACTCCCGCACAAGGATATTATGCCCTGGCGCAAACAGGAATTCCCAGTCCTTTGCCTTTAAATTCTCCTTCGGTAAATCAGGTTGGGCAAAGCATGCAAACATCATTTGCGCTTACCAATGCCAACAGCAATGTGTTTGGTATTATCAATAACAAACCACAACAGTTGGTTTATAAAGTTGATGCACTATCAAACCCAACCGGTGTACCAACAACAAATTTTGTAATTGATACAAGCAAAATTTCACTTGACATGGAAGTGAATTTACCCATGTACGGAACTGCAAAAGATTTTAGCGTGCAGGACACTTTTGATTTCAAGTTTGCGAATGCCGATAAAATTGAAACATGCATGATGCGCACCACCATCACCAATGGCTTTCCTATTGATGTGGAAATGCAGGTATTTTTTACTGATGAAAATTATAATATGCTTGATTCATTGCTTTTACCTAATGAGCTTGTGCTTGCAGCAGCTAATGTAAATTTAACAACAGGAACTGTTAACAGTGCGCAAACAAAAACAACAGACATAAACTTAGATGCAACAAAAATTGCACACATGGGCGCTGCAAAAAAGATTTTAGTACGCGCAACAGCCACTACATTAAACGGGGGCAACACCAATATAAAAATTTATGATTTCTATAAGCTCGATGTAAAACTTGGCGCTATTGCAAAGATGAGGTTAAACCTGTAATAAGTTCTAAATGAGAAAAGTCAAAAGTCAAAATTCAAAAGAAAGAAAAATAAAAACTTTGCGGGCTTTGCGCGTTCGCGTGAGATACAAAAACGAAACTGCATGAAAATAAAACTACTCATCACATTTCTTGCTGCCACCATCACAGCAAGCGCTCAACAAAACATGGTAATGTACCAAATGGGCACGCTGCCACAACAACAAGCGCTCAACCCCGCATTTATGCCTGAACAAAAGTTTTCTTTTGGCATTCCGTTTTTGTCTTCTATTGATTTGGGCTATTACAGTACCGGGTTTAAATACAACGACTTAGTAAGACATAGCGTAGACGATTCGCTGTACATGGATTTTGAAAACATGCTTGATAAACTTGCTGATGAAAATAACATAGGGTTAAATTTTGAAACACAGCTGTTGGCAGCACAATATAGATTCGGGAAAAACTATTTTGGTTTTGCTGCCACAGAAAAACTGAATCTTGATTTCCGATACAACAAAATTTTAATTGATTTTGTTTTGCATGGCAATGGCGCATTTCTTGGCGAAGAAATCCATCCCTCATTTGCATTAAACATGAACCATTACCGCGAATACGCTTTTGGATTTGGAAGAAAATTTACGGACAAACTATCCATTGGTACTCGCTTTAAATATTTAAGCGGATTGCAAAACGTGCAAACCAAAGCTGCCGATTTTACTTTAGCCACCAACAGCGAATCGTTTGAAATTACGGGCTCGCCAAATCTTGCTATTAACTCCGGTGGATTTGGTGAAGACATAACGCAAACAATGTCGTTTAATGATTATATGTTTACTAAAGGCAACAAAGGTTTTGCAATGGATTTTGGTGCCGATTATCAGGTTAATGATAAACTGTCCTTCTCATTTAGCTTGTTGGATGTGGGATATATCAACTGGAAAAGCGATGTAACAAACTACATTATTGGCGATGGCGGAAATTTTACTTACAACGGCATTGACTTAAACCATTACATACAAGATAGTACCGATATTGACGAATCATTTCAGAATTTTTTAGATTCATTAACCGGAACATTAAACTTGGATACACTGCATGAAGCATATAAAGCATGGTTGCCTACTAAACTTTATATGAGTGCCGATTTAAAAATTGCAAAAAACAGTAGTGCTTCTTTTTTAATATACAACCGTTTTCAGCAAAGGGCAATGCGCCCGGCAATTGCTGTTTCTTTTACACAAAAAGTGGGCAAATGGTTTGAAGCAAGTGTCAACTACAGCCTCATAAATAAACACGCAAATAATTTTGGTTTAGGAATTGCGCTCCGCGGAAGCGGTGTACAATATTTTATAATGAGCGATAATGCTATTGGCGTTTTTCTTCCACACAAAGTCAACACGTTTAATTTTAAGATGGGAATGAATCTTGTTTTCGGGAATTGATAAAAAAGAATAGCCATAAATAGCTACAGATTCATACATTAAACAGCCATTTAACCCTCCCTAAATAAGAGGGTTTACAGCACTGTCGGTTGAGAATTATATTCTTTGTCTTTTTTATCTGTAAATCTGCGGCAATTTTTTATAAAAAAATCTTTTTGCCATCTTTCAAATTTACACTACGTTTGAAATCGCATTTCAGAGATTCACTCTAACCAAATACAAAATGAAAAAAATTATTTTTAGTGTAGCAGCATTATTTTTTGCTTCTGCCTCCTTCGCGCAAGATATGCTTGGCATTCGTAACAGCAATTATGCCGGTGTAACAGGTCTTGACTTAAACCCCGCATCTATTGTTGACTCAAGACTAAAGTTTGATTTTAACCTTGTAACAATGGGTGTGGTGCTTGATAACAACTACCTTTTTATCCCAAAAGACAGCTTGAAATTTGTTGGCATTAAAAACATTGTAGACAGAATAGATAATAAGAGCTATTTAGACGACTTTGAAGTAAATGGCGAAGGTAAAGACTTGTACCTCGGCTTTACCATTCAAGGCCCATCGGCCATGGTAAATTTTGGCAAAGCAAGTTTGGCGTTGGCATTTAATATTAGGGGTGCTGCCAACTTCAGTAACGTAAATTTTGCAATGGCAAAGTTTGCTTTCACCGATATTGATTACGATCAGCTTGAAACTCCTTATGCTGTTCCCTTTTCTCACATTCCGTTTGACATCAACAAAAAATACTCGGCAAAAGACTGGGAGTTTCACTCTCTAATTTGGGGCGAGTGGGGTTTAACCTATGGACAATATCTTTGGAAAAAGAACCGTAACGCAATTAAGGCTGCGGCTACCGTTAAATTGTTGCAGGGAATGGGTGGCGGTTATGCCGAAAACACCAATATAGATTTTTTTGTACCTGACATCAATTCCGATCCTAACGTAAAAGATTCCTTAATGGCTGTGCAGGTAAATAATTTTGATTACGGACGTGTAGCTTACGATAGCTACGAGGGTAAAAAGAAGTATGGAGATTTTATTCATGGCAAAGGGTTTGGTTGGAATCTCGGCTTTGCTTATGAGTTAAGACACAAAGATGCAACGCGCTATACTTACGAAATGGATAATGCCACGCACGAAAATCCTGAAGTAAACAAATACAAATTAAAAATTGGTTTGTCGCTTATTGATTTTGGTAAAGTAACTTATGACGATGAGTATTCCGGTGTTTACAACATTAACAATGCCAACGTAAACTATTGCGATACATGCAGCACACCATCAGGCAATGCGCAGTATTACGATTGGTACAACGAAGATTTTGACAGCCAGCTTGATTTTGACACTACCTACTCAAACTTATTTTATGGCAGCCCCAATCAATCAAGAGTAGGTGATAAGTTTAGCATGACCTTGCCATCTGCCATCAGTTTGCAAGCTGATTATAACGTGTATAAAAAGTTTTATGCCAATGCAACTATAATACAAGCTGTAAAAAATGGCGAACATCAGGTAGAGCGCGCCAATATGTTAAGCATTACTCCGCGTTGGGAAGGCGAGTGGTTTGAAGCCGCAGTGCCGGTTTCTTATTTCAACAACCGCGATTTAAGATTGGGTATGGCATTCCGCGTTGGTAGTTTATTTTTTGGAAGCGATAAAGTTGGTTCGCTGTTTGGCTTGACAGATTTGTACGGAATGGATTTTTATGCAGGAGTTAAATTCAGTTTGGTACACAGCAAACCATCTGATAGAGATAAAGACAAAGTTTCTGATGCAAAAGATTTGTGTCCTGATGTGGCAGGCATTTGGAAATTTGCCGGCTGCCCCGATAGAGATGGTGATGATGTGCAGGACTCACAGGATATGTGCCCTGATGAAAAAGGATTGGCAACATTACAGGGATGTCCTGATAAGGATATGGATGGGATAGCAGATAAAAATGACGACTGCCCTGATGATGCAGGATTACCGCAATTTAAAGGTTGCCCCGATACTGATGGAGATGGAATAATTAACCGCGATGATAAATGCCCATCGGTTGCAGGATTAGCATTATATCTGGGTTGTCCTGATAGTGATAACGACAGCATACCCGATCCTGATGATGATTGTCCAAATAAGGCAGGTTTATCAATATTTAAAGGTTGCCCAGATACCGATGGCGATGGAATTCCTGATAATAAAGATGATTGCCCGTTTGAAGTAGGGCCTGCATCAAACAAAGGCTGCCCTGTAAAAATTGCTGAGGCACCAAAAGAAACAGCTCCAATAAAAGTGGAACTTACTCAAGAAGAACAGGAAATCATCAATACTGTTTTCAGTAACCTACAATTTGAAACAGGTAAATCAATTATCAAATCTTCTTCATTTGAATCACTTGATAAATTGGTTGAACTGCTCAAGAAAAAACCAAACTTTAAATTACAGATCGATGGACATACTGATAATGTTGGAAAAGCTGCAAGTAATTTAACGTTGTCTAAAAACAGAGCCAATGCCGCCAAAAAATATTTAACTGACAGAGGTATTGATGCTTCAAGAATTTCAACCAATGGTTACGGCCTTAAAAAACCTGTAGCAAGCAACGCAACTCCCGAAGGCAGAGCTAAAAACAGAAGAGTAGAGTTTACGATAGTGCAGTAAATAAAAATTTTAAAAACAGGGCTGAATTTTTTTTAGCCCTGTTTTTTTGTTCCTTGTATTTGAATTTGCCTTTTGTTTCTTCTAAAAAATCCTTTAGGTTTACCACATCTATTAACTGACAAAAAAATACTACCAGCTATGGCGTTAAGCATTTTCCAAAAAAAATCTATCACCAATTTATTGGCAGAAGCCGATGAATCTGAAAAAGGGTTAAAAAGAACATTGGGCGCCCGCAGCCTGGTTGCATTAGGTATTGGTGCCATTATAGGTGCTGGATTATTTTCTATTACAGGTGGCGCTGCGGCAAACCAGGCAGGACCAGCAATCACTTTATCATTTGTTGTTGCAGCATTGGGTTGTGCTTTTGCAGGATTGTGTTATGCCGAATTTGCCAGCATGATACCTGTGGCAGGCAGTGCATACACATACAGTTATGCCACCATGGGCGAAATGATAGCATGGATTATTGGTTGGGATTTGGTATTGGAATATGCTGTAGGCGCAGCCACCGTAGGTATAAGTTGGAGCAGGTACCTTGTAAAATTTTTAGAGTACTATAATTTGCATTTACCTCCCGAACTTGTTATGAGCCCATTTGACACAGCCACACTTGCCAATGGCGCTGTTGTTACAGGCATTGTAAATTTACCTGCAGTATTTATTATTGTGTTAATGAGTTTGCTACTCATAAGAGGAACACAGGAAAGCGCAATGGTAAACGGAATTATTGTTACTTTAAAAGTTACCGTAGTATTAATTTTTATTTTCTTAGGATGGAAGTACATCAATTCAGCCAACTACACACCATACATTCCTGATAATACCGGAAACTTTGGCGAGTATGGTTTTAGTGGAATTATTCGCGCGGCAGCCATTGTGTTTTTTGCGTACATAGGTTTTGATGCAGTGAGTACAGCTGCGCAGGAAGCAAAAAATCCTAAAAAAGATATGCCTATAGGTATATTGGGCTCGTTGGCAATTTGCACGGTATTGTACATTTTGTTTGCACATGTTATGACAGGAGTTACTAATTACACTTCTTTTAAAGGACAAGATGGTATTGCTCCTGTTGCCGTAGCCATTAATGCAATGGGAACGCCCGGTGCCGATGGAACAATTACTCCTGATTTTCCGTGGTTGAACAAAGCCATTATCATTGCCATACTTGCTGGTTATGCCTCGGTAATTCTCGTAATGTTAATGGGACAAAGCCGTGTGTTTTTTAGTATGAGTAAAGACGGATTAATTCCAAAAGTATTCAGCAGTGTGCATCCTAAATTCCGCACACCTGCAAATAATCAATTGTTGTTTATGCTTTTTGTAAGCTTGTTTGCTGCTTTTGTTCCTGCGCGTGTTGTGGGTGAAATGACAAGTATAGGAACCTTGTTTGCGTTTATACTTGTTTGCGTTGGCATTATGGTAATGCGCAAAAACATGCCCGATATACCGCGTGCATTCAAAACACCAATGGTGCCTCTTGTTCCAATTTTAGGAATTTTAACATGCTTATTTATGATGGTGTTTTTACCTGCGGATACGTGGATACGTTTAATCCTTTGGATGCTTATTGGTATGGATGTGTATTGGTTTTATGGAATCAGAAAAAGTATATTAGGTGATGGCACGCAAGTAAGAAACGGGATCAATTACTTCCACTATACTGCTGTTATAATGGGTATTCTTTTATTTATCATGGGTTTTGTTCACCAAAATATTGCTGATGCCGATGCTTTGGCAAAAGGCGAGACTGCTGATAAGAGTTTGTTTTATCTCTCTTTAATTTTTGGGGCATTGCATTCAATTTACTTTGCCATGCAGGCAATTAAAAAGAAGTATTGATTAGTAATTTATAAGGGTCTTAAACTTATTACCCGCCATTGTATGTGCAGGTATGGCTCTATTCTCCTCTTTCATCAATCAAGTGCATTTCGTAATCAGAAATGGAAATGAGTCTTTTCTTGTACAATGCACCGGTAATTTTTTTAAACGCTTTTTTGCTGATGCCAAAAGTATTGTAAATTTCTTCAGGTGGGGTTTTATCACCCACAGGTAAAAGCCCACCATTAGCTTTGAGTTTATTTATTACCACGTTCGTATTTTCTTCAATATGCCTGTATCCGAAATTTTGAAGGCTTACATCTAACTTACCATCACTGCGTAGTTTTTTAATGTAGCCGGTTTTAACATCGCCTTCGTTTATGGTTTCAAAAATTTCATTGTGGTAAAGCAATCCTTCTTCTTTATTATTAATTAAAACAATAAAACCCAAATTGGTGCGATCGCCAATAAGTAAAGTAACTTTTGTTCCGGGGGTGAGTTCAGCAGATTTTTCGGGTTTCATTTAATTGAAATTTTAAATTTTTAGTCGTTGTTAAAGTCCATCATTTTTATCTTTCCTCTTCAACAAATAAATTCCAATACCCAAAACAATTAATAACGAAAAACCAAAGTTGGTTCCCAGCCACAACCAATCATTATCAGACAAAGGTTTGCCGCTGTTTTTCATTTTAAATAACCAAACAGACAGGGCAGTGCCAATGGAAACGCTCATTATAGTTAATACAATTCTTCTGCGTGGGCTCATAATACTTTTTCTTTTATCCAGCGCGGCAAAATTATGGCGCCAATTATTAAGTACGGATAGTAACTGATTAACCTCCACAGCAAACCCAATGTTGCAGATAAACCGGGCATAATGTAATCGCTAAAAATGGTTTCGAACATAGCTTCGCTCACACCGCTTGCGCCCGGTGTGGGGCTTGCAAAACCTATAAACTGAATTACTATTTGTTTGCCATACATAGCCAAATCGTTAAGTGGTGCTGCGCCATGAAATGCATGTATAATGCAATTAACAATGGAGAACCTGGCAGTCCAGGTGATAAACGTGGTAACAATACTCCATATCCAATAACCACTTTTTTTCGTGCGCAGTTCTTTAGATGAAATAATAAGTTGCTCGGCTGTTTCGGCAGCACCTTCTTTAAAGCGGCTTAATATTTTTAAACTGAATATCCCCAGAATAACTTTTTTAGCAATAAATGGATTGAAAAAAAGTGCGTAACCAATAAAGGATTTTAATATGATAATGCCCCAGAATACGACCCAAAAAGTATAGTACACACTGCTGCCCAGTAAGGAACTATCAACCTGCAATCCGCTAAATAGCTCGTGCTTGCTTACAATAAAATAAATGAGTGGCGCCATAATGGCAAGAAAAATTCCGTCTAAAAAATTTGAAACAGTAATGGTGGTAATACTCTTGCCCATGTTAACACCTTCGCGGCTCAAAATTAAAATGGCAAACACAAAGCCACCGCCAATAAGTGTAGGTGCCAGTGCCGATGAAAATTCCCACAGCATGATTACAATAAAACTACGGTACCACGACAAATGATTTTCGGTAAGCACACGAATGCGAATCATATAAGCCAAATCGCGGATGACAACAGAAACCACTGCAAGTATTAACCAGTTGGTGGCGCTCCATGTCCATTCTATTTTTGAAAATGCTTCGGCATTAAAGCCACGGTAAAACAAAAAAGCTGCTACGCCTAACCCTATTAAAATGGGATAAACTATTTTAGAAGGACTGAATTTTTTAAGAACATCATTGTTCTGTTCCTGCATAATTATCGGGGCTCTGGTTAAGAGTTGCTTGCGGTTGCGCTATGGTAAAATTGTTAAACCCATCGCCTACTAAAATGGTAACGGTGCCAGCCTGCAACAAATCTAACAGTGCTAAAAAAATAAACACGGCATGTATACGGCTGGTGCACTCTGCAAATATTTCAATAAAATCGGCTTTTGTTTTGAGCTTAACCAATGAAGTAATGTAATCTTTCTGCTGCTCAATGGTAAAAGGATATTGCACCACGGTGTGCTTTAACTCCAATCGGTTTCTTTCAAACCGCTCCAGCACTTTCTGGTAGGCTGCTATCAGTTTAAATAAAGTAAGATTATGCAGCTCACTAGAAAATCCGTTACTGTCTGCCACTACGGCAATTTTGGCAATCTCCTTAGCAAGGTTGCCACGCACAAACATCATGGCACGCTCTTCTTCTTTCACACGTAATTCTTCGGCTGCCTGTTTGTATTGCTTGTATTCTAAAAGCTGTCGTACCAAATCGTGGCGAGGATCAATGTCATTGCCCTGTTCATCTTGGGCATAACGCGGCAATAACATTTTTGCTTTAATGCGCATAAGCGTTGCAGCCACCAAAATAAACTCACTGGCCACTTCAATATTTAAAGTATTTAGATGGTGTATATAATCAAGATAATCTTCAGTAATTTTTGCAATGGGAATGTTGTGTATATCCAATTCATCGCGTTCTATAAAGAACAACAACAAATCAAACGGACCTTCAAAAACGGGTAACTTAATTTCAAAAACTTCGGCACTCATTGATAATAAAATTGTGTTGGTAAAGAAACGAAAAAAGGGCGAGTGCGACAATAAGCTCCGAGACAATAAGAAAAACGAAAATGAATCACGGGTATGAGATAAATGAAAGAAGCATTAATGACAGAGAACGCCATCACTTTAGCAAATTGATTTACTTATAAATATCAATAACTAAAAGTTACATGATGGAGAAACAGGCTGTCGCAAAAGCTATTTCCCTCTCACGACACGTAAAAAACTCCGTTTTATACAAGCTCTTTTTTATCCCCACAGTGCGTAGCAAATACAAATGGAGAATATAACTCCAGCTAAATCTGCCAACAGCATTACAGGTATGGCGTAGCGTGTATTTTTTACCGACACCGAACCAAAATACAGCGCCACTACGTAAAAAGTTGTTTCACTTGAGCCTTGCAATACGGCAGCAAGTTTGCCAATAAAAGAATCGGCACCATAGGTGTTCATGGCATCAACCATAAACCCTCTTGCACCACCGGCACTAAATGGCCGTAGTAATGCAACAGGAAGTGTTTCAACAAAACGGTTATCAATACCAATAAGATTTACAAATGACTTGACGGGTGCAATCAATAAATCAAAAGCTCCGCTTGTACGCAACATGCTTACGGCAACCAACATTCCTACCATGTAAGGAATAATTCTTACTGCAGTTTCAAAACCACCTTTTGCCCCTTCTACAAAAGCATCAAACAAATCAATTTTTTTATACAGTGCACCTACTATAATTACTAAAAACACCAGCAATATGGCACCATTGCTAAAAGCGTCAGAAAATTCCTGCAAGGCAAAAGGCTGTAGTGTCCGTAAAAAGAAAATAAAAAATGCAAGTACAGAAGCAATCCCAAATAATGGGAAAAATAATTTGGGTTGCAATACATTAATACCTTGTTTAAATGAAACCACCAGCAATGCTGTTAAGGTGCAAACAAATGTTGAAAGCATTAACGGAATAAAAACCTCATTTGGGTTGTGCGAGCCATTGGCTGCACGCACGGCAAGTATAGAAACAGGAATTAATGTTAATCCCGCTGCATGCAGTGCCAGAAACATTAGTTGCGCATCGGTAGCTTTATCTTTTTCGGAATTTAGTTCCTGCAAACTTTGCATAGCTTTTAAACCAAATGGTGTGGCGGCATTATCAAGCCCTAGTATGTTGGCAGAAAAATTCATTACCATGTGCCCGAAAGAAGCATGACCAGCCGGAATAGATGGAAAAAGTTTGGAAAGAAACGGACTTATAAACCTGCTTAATACATTAATGCCTCCTGCTCTTTCGGCAATATTTAATAAGCCCATAAACAAAGCAAGAGTACCTATCAACCCAATAACAAGTGTAATGGCAAACTTTCCGGTTTCAAAAATGCCGTCAATATTTTTTGGTAAATAATAGCTGATTTTAGATGCCGGAATTATTTTTTGCGAGCCCAATTTTGCCAACATGCTTTGACGTACTGAGTCGGCATTTGTCGATGACAATGCTATTACATTACTGAGTAAAAAATCCGAAACAATGTTATTGCCTTTTGATATAAATGCCGAATCATCCGGGGTATTAGCGTCTAATAAATAAACCGACTGGTTGCCGGTGCCAACATTTATTGATTCAAAAGAAGAAATTGTTATAGTGTTTATTTTTTGCCACAGTTGGTTTCGTTTTTCAGTTACGTTTTCATTGCCGGATAACAATACATCGCTTTCAAAAATGTTTTGGGATTTAATCCAGTTTGACGATTTCAGTTTTTTTGAAACAGTATTTAAGTGCTGTGCCTGAGTTGCATTTAAATCAGGCAAGATGTAGTAGCTTACTTTTGGAAACTCCTCACCGGGTTTTAGTTTTTTTTCAGTTACAATATCATTAAAAATATTACTGTCTCCTTTTAAAAACTGATAGCAGGCAACTGCAATAGCAAATAAAATAATGTAAGACCAAACTCTGCTTAAAGCCATTTTTAATTTTGAATCCGAAAAATATTTAATCGGGCATCAGTAAAACAGGATGGCTGCTTAACATATACACATAGCAGTGTGAAAGAAAACAACAAAACATTTTAGCGTTATCACAGCAAAACATACTTTTATAAAAAATTTAATCTATGTCTCAGTTATCTAAAATTACTCTTGGTGTATTTACCATTTTGCCTTTTTTGTTTTTTATAATGTTTATTGTTAAAATTTTCTCTCTTGTAATGTATGCCATAAGTAATGATGGTAATGTGGATGAAGAAGCTATATTGCTTAACCAAATTGCTCCTATGGTTATTTACATTATATTGTTTTCTTTTTTGTCTTTAGCACTATTGATATACTACATTATTCATCTGGTAAATTATAAAACGGCAGAAAGCACAGAAAAAATTGTTTGGGTTTTGTTATTTATTTTCTTTGGCATTATTGTGTTTCCGGTTTATTGGTACCTGAGAGTTTGGCGCGTAAAAGAAGCATAAACTTTTAAATTTTTTACAAACCTTATGCTCTACTTCTCCTTTCCTCTGCGGCTAATTTTTATATGCTGTTTCGTTTTTTCTCTCCAATCCTGCACTGATAAGTTTGCACCACCGGTAATGGAAGAAGCATTTAATGAAAATGCACTGCCTCCTGCACCCGATTATTCAAAACAGGAAAGTTGGACAGCATTACCCGATAAAAAAGATTTTGCTGATTTAGTTCCGGGAAAAGGAGAATTAAAAAATGTGCAAGACTTTGCCAAAGCAGATGTGTTTTTTGTTCACCCTACTTCGTACCTGAAAAAAACAAAATTAAGCAAAGGTTGGAACGCTGATATTGCTGATGAAATAATTAACCAGAAAACGGATAACGGAGCAATAAAAAATCAGGCAACAGTGTTTAACGGCTCTTGCAGAGTTTATGCTCCACGTTACCGCCAGGCATTTATCTCAGCATATTTTATTAGGGACAAATTAAAAAGAGAAAAAGCTTTACAGGTTGCGTACGCAGATGTTAAAAATTCTTTTGAATATTATCTCAAGCATTATAACAATGGAAGACCCATCATCATTGCATCTCACAGCCAGGGGACCACGCATTCCATTAAGTTAATGAAAGAATTTTTTGATGGTACAGAGTTGCAAAAGCAATTAGTAGCAGCATACATGATTGGCATGGATGTTTATGATAGTTTGTACACAACATTAAGGTCATGCAAGGGTTCCGATGAAACGGGGTGTTATATAAGTTGGAGAACCTATGCCGCGGGTTATTTCCCTAAAGGCTATGTTGAACCAATAAAACTTGCTGTTAATACCAACCCGCTTAACTGGAAAACTGATAGCACGTATGCTGATTACAGTTTGAATAAAGGTGGAGTACTAAAAAAGTTTAATGTAATAATACCGGGAGTGAGTGATGCGCAGGTTGCTGATGGTGTTTTGCGTATCAACAAACCAAAATTTAAAGGAAGTTTTCTTTTTAAGTTTAATAACTATCATATTGTTGATTACAATTTATTTTATCTCAGCATTAGAGAAAACGTTAATAACAGGGTAGAAAAATTTATAGAGAAAAATAACCTTCTTAACAAGTAAGGCTATTAAATCATCTCCTATTTTTGGGCAATATGAACGTGCAAATACGAAAAGGAATACAGGCGGATATACCACAGGTTTTAAATTTGGTAAAAGAACTTGCGTTGTATGAAAAGGCACCCGAGCAGGTTATTACCACCACTGACCAAATGATTGAAGATGGATTTGGGACTAACCCAACTTATCAATTTTTAGTAGCCGTAGAAAATAATAGAGTACTTGGTACAGCAGTTTATTTTATCAAGTACTCTACTTGGAAAGGCAAGGGTATTTATTTGGATGATATTGTTGTACAGGAGAAACATCGCAACAAGGGAATTGGAAAAAAACTATTTGAAGCAGTAATTGCAGAATGTAAACTTCAAAAATGCAAACAATTGCACTGGCAGGTTTTAGATTGGAATACACCTGCAATTAATTTTTATAAAAAATATAAAGCAGAATTTGACAAAGGTTGGATTAATTGCAAAATACATTTTTAGAATATGAGGGTATTTAAGTTTGGCGGAGCATCGGTAAAAGACGCAGCGGCTGTAGCAAATGTAGCAAGTGTGTTAAAGAAATTTGCCGGAGAAAAAATTATAGTGGTTGTTTCTGCTATGGGTAAAACAACCAACGGATTGGAGAAAGTTGTTCAGTCTTATTATTACAAAAAGTGCGACACGCAGAAAGCGCTTGAAGAGGTTAAACGTTTTCATTTAAATATTATGAACCTGCTTTTCAGAGATACAGATCATTCTGTTTACCGTGAGGTAAATAATTTTTTTGTGGAGGCTGATTGGGTTATTGAAGAAGAACAAAATCATGGATATAATTTTACTTATGATCAAATTGTATCACTTGGCGAATTAATTTCTACTAAAATTGTATCGGCATATCTCAATGATGAGGGCATTAAATGCAAATGGATAGATGTGCGTGACTGTATAAGAACAGACAATACATACCGCGAAGGAAAAGTTTTGTGGGATGAATCGTTAGCGCTTGCGGAGCAAAACTTGAAACCGCTTTTTAATGAGTATAACATAATTCTTACGCAGGGATTTATTGGCGGCACATCAGAAAATTATACTACTACTCTTGGCAGAGAGGGTTCAGATTATACTGCAGCAATACTTGCACATTTAATGGATGCAACAGATGTTACTATATGGAAAGATGTTAGTGGTGTTTTAAATGCAGATCCAAAGTTTTATAAAGACGCACAAAAACTTGAGCAACTCAGTTATTTGGATGCTATTGAACTTGCTTATTATGGGGCAACAGTTATACACCCTAAAACCATTAAGCCGCTTGAGAATAAAAACATTTCGTTGTACGTAAAATCATTTGTTAATGCTGATGCTGCCGGTACGGTAATTAAAACAAATGCGCAAACAAAACCTCTAATACCCTCTTTTATTTTTAAAACCAATCAGGTGCTCATTAGTATTTCTGCCAAAGATTTTTCTTTTATTAGTGAAGATAACCTCAGTAATATTTTTGGTGCGTTTGCAAAGGCTGGTGTAAAAATAAATCTCACCCAAAATTCCGCTATCAGTTTTTCAGTTTGTGTTGATGATGATGAATTTAAAATTCCGGCATTGATTGAACAGTTGCAAAAGGACTATAAAGTTCTTTATAACAAAGAACTACAACTACACACCGTAAGGCATTATTATCCAAGCACTATTGAATCAATAACAGCAGGGAAGGAAATTTTAGTTGAACAAAGAAGCCGGCACACTGCACAATTTGTATTAAGAGATATTTTTAAATAATGAACGAACTCAAATACAGGAAGGAGATTATCATCTGGCTTTTGTCAGGATGTTTTTTTATTACCGCAATGGTTGTTATTGGCGGTATTACCAGGTTAACCGGAAGCGGGCTTTCCATTACAGAATGGAAATTAATACGCGGCACTATTCCACCTCTTAACGAACAACAATGGCGAGAAGAGTTTGAGAATTACAAGCAAATTCCACAGTACACCAAACTCAACTATCACTATACACTTGAAGACTTTAAAAAAATTTTTTTCTGGGAATATCTTCATCGCTTAATTGGAAGAATAATCGGTTTTGTATTTGTTTTTCCGTTTTTGTTTTTTGCAATTAAAGAGCAGCTAAAAGGAACTTTGTTAAAGAAAGTATTGTTTCTTTTTTTTCTAGGCGGCTTGCAGGGATTTCTTGGTTGGTTCATGGTAAAAAGTGGTTTGTCTGAAAGAACTTCGGTAAGTCACACCAGGCTTGCCATTCATTTGATGGCAGCATTTATAACATTTGGTTTTACGTTTTATGTTGCGCTTGATTTAATTTATCCGCAAAAAAACAATTACGATTTACACTTGAAAAAACTTCACCGTTTTACATGGTTAGTAATGTTGATGTTGTGTTTTCAAATAATTTACGGTGCTTTTGTTGCCGGAATAAAGGCCGGAAAATTATACAATACGTTTCCTAAAATGGGCGATGAGTGGGTTGCGCCTGCAGTGTCTTACTCATTATCTGAATCAGGGGCGGCAGCCATATTTAACGATGTCTCAGTTGTTCAGTTCATTCATCGTTACACAGCCTATATAGTTGTAGCTTTGTTTATGGCATTATACGTTTATGCTTATAACCTGCATAATGCCCGTATGCAAAAACTTCTTTCGGCTGAAAAACTAAAAGCTGTTAACCTTTTGCCCTATGCAGTATTGTTTCAGTTTTTAATGGGTGTATTTACGTTAATTTATGCTGTGCCTGTGTGGCTTGGTATTTTACACCAGTTAGGTGCGTTTATTCTCTTTGCAATTATTGTTTTTTTATTACACAGGTTTAAGACTGCTACAGTTTAACTGCGTTTTTTAAACCACACCTTTAGCTTAAACAAGTATAGGTTCGTTTTTGACAGGCCATCTTTCTGTTAAAATCAAATACATCGCTGCGTATTGGTGTAATTACAATAGCATTCATAATAACTTAAATCAAGTTCAAAATTAAAATGCTGCATAGTAGATTTTATATTTACATATTTGCAAGCGGATTAATCCACAATAATTACAACATTTGAAAACAGGTTTGTTTTTCGGGTCGTTTAATCCTGTGCACAACGGGCATATGGTTATTGCGCAGTACATGGCTGAGTTTACCGATTTAGAACAGGTATGGATGGTGGTTACTCCGCATAATCCTCTTAAACCTGCCGGAAGTTTGTTAAACGATTACCAGAGATTGCATTTAGTTGAACTTGCCATTGGCAACTACCGGAAAATTAAACTTTCAAAAATTGAATTTGGTTTACCCAAGCCTTCTTACACAATAAACACGCTGGAGCACCTGCGCGAAAAATTTCCACAACACACTTTTGCATTAATTATGGGAAGTGATAATTTGCAAACGCTGAACAAATGGAAAAACTACGAGCAGATTTTATCGGGCTACGAAATTTATGTTTACCCGCGACCAGGCAGTGATGGAGGAGAGTTTAAAAATCACCCTAACGTAAAAATAACAGAGGCCCCACACATGAATATTTCCAGCACATTTATACGCAACGCTATTAAAGGAAAGAAGGATGTGCGATATATGATGCCTGAAAAAGTTTTTGATTACATAGACGAAATGAATTTTTATGAGAAATAGTTTAAGGCTGTTTGCCGCTTGTTTAATTTTTCAATCGTGCGGCTATCCGCTTAGTGATGCTTACAGGCAGTTAGACCAAAAAAAATATACCGAAGCAAAAAAATCTTTTACAGAAAAAATAGAAAGTAAGGAACTGAAGAAACCTATTTATCGCTACGATGCTTTTTTGGGAAGAGGTATTGCCAACAATTTGTTAAAGGATAATGTTAGTGCAATTGCAGATTATGATTCGTGCATAAAAATAAAACCACAAACAGATTATGCTTACTGCAATAAATCTATTGCTTTAACCGAGTTAGGTAAACCCGATGAAGCATTAGATGAAATCAATTTTGCCATACAGCGCTATTCATTAAACAGCTTATCAAATTTTCAACGCGCAAAACTGTTTGTCTATTTTAAGAATTACGAAGGTGCGCTGGAAGACTTATTAATTGCCATTAAACTATGGAACAGTGGTTCTAACGGATGCAATTTAAGTTGCCCGCTTACACTGCGTGCTATGATTTATCAGAAAATGGGAGAGCCGCAAAAAGCTTTATACGATTATATAAGAGCCGGTAATAAAAGCAAAGATTATGTGCTGATGAATTACTACCAGGCTTTGTGCTACATGCAAAAACAAGATACACTCAATTTTAAACTTGCCATAAAACGCGTAAGTACCTTGGATAAAAAAAACAGCGTGTGGCTTGATATGGCTTCATTGCTTGAGTCAAAGTTTAATGGAAGTGGTTTTGATATCGTTTCTGCGGAGGGAAAAATTAAATTCTCTGCATTTACCACAGACAGAAAAAATTATTTGCTTGCATGTGCCAATGCGCTTGCAGGAAAGCACGAAGTGGCAGTTACATACTTAGCAATGTGTATGAAAGAAAATCGGGGTGGCTATTACAACATGCTGCTCGATTATCATTTTACAGAAACTGGGAAATTATATAATTTGTATAGGCTGTATTTAACAGGTGGTGCTGATGTAACCAAGTTATAGGTTAAGGGGCTTTATTTTGTTTTGAGTTAAAGTCTTTTGCAAACTCCTCCCAAGGCTTTTTCTTGTAATGGTTTTCGGCATAGTAATGCAATATTGGGTTAACACTTTGTGGTGTTAAGTAAAAAGGAATAGCATCAATACGCTCGTTGTTTTCGTCAAGAATTAAAATGGTAGGCAATGTGAGACTGTTATTGGTGAGTTTGTTTAACAACGGATGAAAACCATTATTGGTATTGGCATAAGCAGTGTCTTTATATATAACTGTGTCTTTACTGTCAGCAATAAAATCAATCATGTAAAAATTATCTTTTACATATTTGATAAAGGAACTATCGCTAAACGATGTTTCTTTTTGCACTTTGCAACTAATACACCAGTTGGTATAAACAGGAATAATTTTCTTTTTTGGTTTCTTTTTGTTTTTCTCTAATGCCTGATTAAAAGAAAGCCATTCAATGCTATCTTTTTTTACCGATGGTATGGTATCATAAAAAGTCTTGCTGAAATTTGTTTTAAAATCTTCGTAGCCTGCCGATCTGAAAACATATTCGTTTACATAAATTAAAATGGGTTCAATGGTTTTTACATCTAAATAACCTGCTGTAGTAAGCGCATACTGATAATTATTTGTTACAAAAACTGTAGATGGGTAAGACATGTTTCCTCCCAAAAATTTTATTGCCAAATCATGTGGCGGACGTGCACCTTCGCTTTTGTTTACGTACATGGTATCGCGGTAATAAACCGTGTCTTTTGTTTCGGCATTAAACTTTACGGGATAAAACCAGTTGTTAATGTAACTTGCCAAACCAGGGTCGCTATACGTTGATCGCATCATTACTTTACACCATCCGCACCAACTTGTGTAGAAATCAAGCAAGATTGGTTTGGGTGTAACCTTATTTGCATCCTGCGCTTCCTTTAAAGTCATCCATTTTACGAGTGAAGAAGGTTCCTCTGATTTTTGCTCTTCGGGTTTTAGTTGGGCAAAATTCTTTGTGGAGAGTAATAGGAGAAGGAGAAAAAGTATGTGTCTTTTTAGCATAAAGCAAAAGTATGCAAACGCTTTTTAATTGTTTTAAAGTGTGATAAGTTACTTGATCTTCATTTATCCAAATATCATTTATTAATAGCCGTTTTAATAAAACAAAAAAGGCTCCATTGGAGGAGCCTCAGTATTAACTTAAATCCAAATTTATTTTTTTGCTATAGTAATTTTTGCTTGCTGTGTAGTTCCATCATTCATTTTTACAGATATAAAATATAATCCGGCTGCCATATCATCTGTTTTAATTTCATATCCGTTTTGTGTGCTATTGATGGTTACCGTTTTAACTACCTTACCATCAAGTGTGCTAAAATTAATTTGCGCAGCGCTTACATCAGTTTTAAATTTTACATACACATTATCGAGGGCAGGGTTAGGGTAAACAGAAATAAAATTATTTTGAGCAGCGCTGCTAACGGAAAGTAAAGGATCAATTACAACCACATCGCCAATGGCATTAAGCGGAACTACATCACCATTAAATTTAAAAGCATATACATCTGAAATATTTGCGTTAAGTGCAATTTTACCAGATAGATTGTCGGTTATAACTACACCTATTCTGCCAATGGTTCCGTAACCCGCGGTGTTGGTTTGTGTATTGCGGCAAAGTGCAAAATCGGTTTGCGCAATGGTATTAAAAATTTTACTGAGCGTAATAACATCTGTGCCAGGTGTACCTACAAACGAAGGAAGCGCAATTGCAGTTATTTGCGTTGTGTCAATTAGAGTGCTATTCATGCTCACCTTAAATGCAATACCATAAATACTGTTTATCGGTAATGTGGCATTGCCAAGTACAATATCAAAATCAACTAAAGCACTTGTGCCAACAGTATCGGCATTGGCTACTAAAAATACGTCAGGAAGGGTAGTATTTATTACCGGCTGTTGCACTCTGAGCGGATGTGTTTGGTTGTAGTTTAATAAAATGGCTGAAATATCGTTAGCATCAACTGTGCCGTTTCCATCGCAATCGGCATGTTTGTGATTGACACCGCTCGTAAAACTATTTGCCCAATTTGCAGCGGGCTGTGCAAGCCAGGTTACCGATGCCCCTGTACGCAGTGGTCCGTTATCATTATAAGCCTGTCCAATTGAAATTAAATCGTAAAGGTTAGCAGTACCATCAGCATTAGCATCGCCAGGCCAAACATCATTTTGGTTGCATCCTATTACAAAAACAGAGTAACTGTAAAATTGAGTGCCCATGTAATCGCAATTATCATCCTGAACTTTTAGAGTAAGCACATACGGATTGGCACTAACATCGGCTATAGTTGGCACCCATGTAAATGTTGCTGCCGGATGCAATGCGGTGGAGTAAGAAACTGTAGCTCCCGCTGCCGGATTATTTTCAATAATGGTTAATTGTTGCCCTGCATCAGCATCATAACTATTTATGGTAAATGTAATTGGCGAACCGGGGCAGCCTGATATTGTTGAATTGCTTGTCCCGTTAATTCCCGTAAGTGATGGAAGAGCATTTGTTTCGTTAATTACATACACCTGTATATCGCGAGTTACTGAGCCTATCATTACTCCGCCCCTAAATTCAGATACTTTAATGCATACTACTGAAAGTTGTAATTGATTGGGCGATACTGTAAAATCACCCGTAGCAGTGTTAAGTGATGCAGGAACTGATGCAAAGAAAGGGTCGCTAAATGTAGCTGGTGCTGTATAGCTTACTGCACCTCCGTTATATCCTCTTGCTGAGATTAGTTCGTACACTAACGAATCACCATCAACTTCAACAGCACCCCAATTAAAATTAGAAGAAACACCGGTTGCAATTGCAAACTGCGAATCAAATTTAAATGCTGCACTGTTATTAGGTGCTATTGAATTATCAAGAGAAGCAGTAATCCAAAAAGACTCACTACCGGAGTTCACTAAATTAGTTATTGCAAAATTTCTACAGCAATCATCATAATACATTTCCCAATTATTGCACGATGTAAGTGTTATGGTATTAGAGAACACATACTTTTCAACACCAATTAAACTACCACCATTGCAGGTTGTATTTCCCGACTGTAATGCACACACTGGGGTTATATTTTGCACAGCACCTACTTGGATTAATGTTAACTGTAAAGGTGCCGAGCACCCAGATGTAAAATTTATAACCGGACTTGTTGATACCGGAATGCCTGAGCAATCTCTGTACAGCGTAAGAGTAATTAAATAATCGTTGGTGGTTCCGGCAACAAGCTGGTAACTTATTTCTCCACCTACTAAATGAGTGGACTTCCCATCAAACGAAAAAAGCAACAGCACTGCCACTAATAGTAGTTGCTTTAATTTTTTTGCCGATTGTAGTGTTTGTTTTTTCATTCTATTAAGCGTTTTTAGTGTTAGCCCCACATAGAGGGTAATATTTCATACTGCAATAGTATAGGTGAATGAGGCTCAAAAAAAACACGTTTTATTTAATTTGTCGGACATTTTTTGTAAAAATAATCTAAAATAATTATTATTACCTCTTAAAAATTTAACTTAGGTAAATATTTTGTCGGTCGTTTTATTAAAGTCCAAGTCTATTTCACTGCTTTGCTCACTAAGCAAAAAGGAACTAAGCGCCTTTTCCTATTACCTCCGGTGGGATTATTTAACCGTAAACAAATATATCAGAAAAGCTTTTCCTTACCTCAAACAAATTGCTACTCGAAAAAAATTCAACCTATCTAAAGAAGAATTGTACAGAATTTGTTTTGGAAAGGAAAAGTATAACGATAAAAAAATACGCTACCTGCTAACCGATTTATATAAACTACTTGAAAAGTTTTTGCTTATAGAATCAGTTATTTCCGACAAACAAAATTCTGAAACTCTTTTAGCAAAACAATTAGCATTAAAAAATACAGAGAAAGCATATAAGAGTTTTACAAAAAAAATTGCCCTTCAAACATCTCACATCCTTAATGCTGATTATTATCTTGCACAATACAATAAAGAGCACCATCATCTCACATATTATATAAGCAAATTAAACCGCAAAGAAAAAACTAATATTGAGAAAGTAGCAAGTAATCTTGATGCGTTTTATCTGGCACGCAAACTTCAATTATGTTGTGAAATTTTTAACTACCAGAACGTATTAACTGCTGAGTATAAAATTTTTTTAATGGATGAAATTCTTCAGGCATTACAAACTCAAGAATATGCTTCAGTACCTGTTATTAGTATTTACCATAAAATACTTTTAACCTTAACGCAACCCGATGTCGAAGAAAATTTTTTCTTTTTACTTGAACTACTTAAAAAAAACGAGCAAAATTTTTCAATAGATGAATTACGTGATATGTTTAGTTACGCATTTAACTATTGCATAAAAAAAATTAATTTGGGAAACCAATCATTTCGTCTTACACTGTTTAATACCTATAAACTTGCGCTACAAAACAAAGTACTTTATAAAGAAAGTTGTTTATCGCAATGGGATTTTAAAAATATTGTTACGCTTAGTTTGAGGTTGAATGATTTTAAATGGTGCTATGAGTTTATTGAAACACAAAAAGAGTATTTACCCGCCAACGAAAAAGAAAATGCCTACAATTATAATCTGGCCAACTACTATTTTTTTAAAAAAGAATTTTCAAAAACACTAAAGTTGTTACATAAAGTTTCATTTACCGATATTTACTACCAGTTAGATTCCCGTTCTGTTTTACTTAAAACATATTACGAAACATCTGATTTGGATGCGTTGCAATATCATATAACAGCATTCAGGAATTTTTTAAAACGGAACCACTCCGTATCGGAATACCAACTATCTATTTATAGCAACCTGGTAAAATATACTCAGCGGCTGTTAGCGGCTGGTAACTCAAAAACCAAACTCCTAAAGCTAAAAAAAGAAGTTGCTCTTAATAAGTCTGTTGCAGATGTGCAGTGGCTTGAGCAAAAAATAGAGGATTTGATTTAAGGTTACTTTTGCAATAACGACTCGTTTAGTTGTTTGATGTAATCAAGAATAACATCTGGTGAGTCTTTATTTGTTTCTGCTAAATACTTTTCTTTTAATTTAGGTTTTTGATTTAAAAAATCTAAAAGCCTGTAACGCTCAAGATAAAAAACTGCACCATTGGACATATCTAAAACAAACGGAAATCTTAGCATTGCATGATTATGCAATTTAGTTTCTGTAACAATAAATGCCAGGAGAACACCACCTATTATTCCAAACACTAATCCATTGTTATTGGCCATTTGTTTAATCTCCTCCTTAGGAATAGCCGAATTAAAGACCACGTATTTACCCTCCAGAAAAGCATAAGCATATCCTTTTTGTAGATCATTTCGATTACAATTAATAAATAAAGAGTCTCCGGTTGAAACGGCAAAAATTCTCTTTTTAATAAACGCCTTGCTTATTGACCCACTTGTACTTAACAGCTCATAATCATTGCCCCGATTATTCCTTATTTCTAATGTGTCTCTTTTCCTGACAATGAAATCGAAATCTACAGATGGTTTTTGCTCACGCAATTCCTCAAAGGTTGCATATCCTCCTTTTGGAAACTCAGACTGTTGACCAAATAAGAAATTTGAGATAGTGATACTTGAAATTAATCCTAAGAAAAACCTCATACTTATTACTTAAGCATTTTGCTCCACATACTCAATCAAACAGTGTATCACTTTAATATGAATTTCCTGTGCACGGTCGGCATATTCAGAAAAGGGTGCACGAATTTCTACATCGCACAGGTCTTTTATTTTACCACCATCTTTTCCGGTTAAGGCTATCACATTCATTCCTTTTTGCTTAGCAGCATGTATGGCTTCAATAACGTTTTTAGAATTGCCGCTTGTAGATATTGCTAAAAGCACATCTCCATTATTGCCCAACGCTTCAATGTACCGCGAAAAAACTTTATCGTACCCATAATCATTCCCTACACAACTAATGTGAGAAGCATCAGAAATAGAAACCGCTGGCAACGCTTTTCTATCGTTACGAAACCTGCCGGAAAGCTCTTCGGCAAAGTGCATAGCATCGCACATGCTTCCTCCATTGCCACAGGAAATAACTTTGTTACCACTCTCAAAAGCTTTTACCAATAAATTTCCTGCTGCTTCAATTTTTGAAAAGTTATTTTCATCGGCAATAAAACTGGTTAAGGTTTTTTGCGATTCAAGAAAAGTATTTTTAATGGTTTGCATTTATTTAAAATAAGATTGCTAAGAATGCACGAATAAATCTTCAATGAGGAATCAATTTCTTTTTCGCTTTGGTATCTTCCTTAATCCCCCTTTAACTTAATCCCCTTAATTAAACTATTTCCCTTTCTCAAACCTGCACAATCCCTCATCTAAAAACTGAGCATACTTGGCTGAATTATTTTCATATCCGCTCCAGGGTTTTGCAAGTGTTTGTTCTTTATGGTCAACCAATACATACATGGGTTGTGTGTTAGCATTATAACGCATGGCTTGCATTTCGCTCCAGCGGTTGCCTTTGGTTTTTATTTTCTTGCCGTTGAATTTGGAGATATATTGTTTGTCTTCGGGCATTTCGGTTTTATCATCAACATACAGCGAAATCAAAACATAATCATCAGACAATTTTTTCAAAACCTTTGGGTCACTCCACACATCATCTTCCATTTTGCGGCAGTTAGCACAGTTGTATCCTGTAAAATCTATAAGCACGGGTTTGTTTTGCGTTTTGGCATAAGCCATGCCTTCGTCATAATCGTGAAAACAACTTAGGTTGTGAGGGCAATCGGTGTCGGTTGTTGTGCGCCACTCTTTATAATATTCAGGTGGTAATATTCCGCTTAATAATTTTACAGGGGCTCCCCAAATTCCAGGAGTCATGTATGCAGCAAAACATAGAGTGATTAATGCAAACATAAATCGTGTAACAGATATATGCCCTATATCGCTATCGTGAGAAAATTTGAGCTTGCCTAGTAAATACAAACCCATCATACCAAAAATAACTACCCAGCAGGCAATAAAAATTTCGCGCTTTAAAAAATCCCAGTGGTACGCTAAATCAACATTGCTTAAAAATTTTAATGCAAGTGCAAGTTCAATAAATCCTAAACAAACTTTTACGGAGTTTAGCCAGCCGCCCGATTTAGGCAATGAATTTAACCACCCTGGAAACGCGGCAAACAATGCAAACGGTAAAGCAAGAGCTACTGCAAAACCCGTCATGCCGGTAACAGGTCCTAAGTAACTTCTGCCATGAGCTGCTTCTACAAGTAGTGTTCCTATAATAGGTCCGGTGCATGAAAAAGAAACTAATGAAAGTGTAAATGCCATAAAGAAAATACCAAGCAATCCACCTTTGTCTGATTGCGCATCTGCTTTGTTTACCATCCAACTTGGTAACACAATTTCAAAGGCACCAAAAAACGACATGGCAAAAATGATAAAGATGACAAAGAATGCCATATTAAAAAATCCGTTTGTGCTTAAATCATTTAAGGCATCGCTGCCAAGTGTAATGGTTACAAAAAAACCAATGGCAACATAAATCACAATAATACTTAAGGCATAAATAAATGCATTGATAACACCTTTACGTTTGCTGCTGCTACGCTTTGTAAAAAAACTTACCGTCATAGGTATCATAGGGAATACGCATGGAGTTAACAAGGCAAGTAATCCGCCAATAAACCCTGCAATAAAAATTCCCCAGAAAGAATTATCGGCAACAAAATCTCCGCTTGCCCAGTTGCCGCAATCATCATTTAAATTTACTGTTTGGTTTTGGTTAATGATGTTGGTGTCAATTACAGTTTGTGTTTCTTGTGTGGTATCAACCAAAGGTTGAGCGATGGCTACAGTTGTTGCAGTATCCTTTACTTCGGCAGCAGGTTTTGCATTAGGGTTTATTACAAATTCAAAATCGGCTTGCTCCATTACACACGATCTGTCATCGCAAGCCATGTAATCAATTGTTCCGTTGATGTTGAATTTTGAAAGAGAATTAATTTTTATTTTTTGCCTGAACTCCGTTTCATGCGAAAAGTATTTCACCTTCATTTGAAAAACCTGGTCAAACACTTCTTCACCGCTTTGCTCCGAAACCTTTCCTGTAATTGTAAAGTTTTTGTTCTTGTTAAGATTAAATGTGGTAGGCAATGGACCATCAGCACTTTCTAAAAACTGCGAGTAAAGATGATACTTGTCTTTAACAGTTGCCTTAAAAACAAGTGTAGCCTCTTTATCTGTTTGTTCAACCGTGTAAGTCCATTCAACCACCTTTACAATTTGCGCTTGAGTGGCAGTTAAACTAAAACTTAAAAAAGTAAGGAGAAGAAAAATTCTTTTAATCATATTGAAAAGCCGAAGCCCAAATTTATTTGTTGTTTAAATTAAAAGTATAAGGAACTTCTTCGGGCGGTAAACACATGCGGTTGTCACAAGCCATAAAAGAAAGCTTACCGGTAATTTCAAATTTTTCTTTGGTGAGGATTTTAATTTTTTGCCTAAACGCAGTTACTCCTTCAAATGTGAGCAGTTTCATTTGAAATGCTTCGTCAAAAATTTCGTGCCCTTTTTCTTCTTGTGTTTTTCCAACAAGTTCAAAATTTTTTGATGGTGTAAACTCAAACACGGTTGGCAACGGACCATCACTTGAAGTCAGGTGTTGCGAGTAAATGTGAAATTTTTCTTTGATGTTGGCAGTAAGCACCAGGGTGGCTTCGGCAGGTGACGTTTGCTCAATTGCAAATGTCCATGCAGCGCCCGAAATTATTTGCGCATTAGAGTCAGCACCTTTTAAAAAACAAAAAGTCCCAAGAACTAATGCAATAAATATCTTTTTTGTCATAAATGCAGTTGCAGAAATAATAAAATTATGTCGTCCTAAAATTAAGGACATCTGAAATTTACAAGGAGGTAAAAATAGAAGAATTTTAATGGGAAAATGATGGATAACAAGGAAGCAAACCTGTCTACCGGCAATCGGGAATATCTAAAAACTAATCACATCAATTCAATATCATAAACATACCGCAATAATTAAAATTGAAATTTGTATTGCGTTTGTAACATAATGCCCAAAACTCCCCATAGCCCTAAGCATAAGAAAGCAGGTTAGGTTTTTTTGCTGAGACCAGTGAGTGATTATCCAGGATAAAGTATAATACTGTTTTCGACCTCATTCTTTTCTGTTATCCCTTTAGTATCTCTGCTTTAAATTGCCTTTTTTTGTGAGGATAATAAATAATCATTTTTTGAGTGAGCGCCATTAAAAAACTTGCCTCGCAAACCGCTATCTACGGCTTAAGCAGTATGATTGGCAGGTTTCTTAATTATTTATTGGTGCCACTATACACCCGCGTTTTTGAAAGGGCTGAGTATGGTGTTATATCGGAATTCTATGCGTATATTTCTTTTCTTTTAATCTTGTTTACTTATGGAATGGAAACTGCTTTTTTTCATTTCTCTCAGAAAGAAGATAAAGAAAAAGTTTACAGCAACACCTTGTTTATGTTGTTGTGTTCGTCCGTTATAATCTGTGTAATTTTCTTTTTTTCTGCAGCGCCATTGGCAAATGCAATCGGGTACAGCAAAAAAGCAAATTACATTATATGGATTACATTAATTATCGCTTTTGATACACTGGCTGCTATTCCGTTTGCCCGATTAAGACAACAAAATAAAGCTGTGCTGTTTACGTGCTATCGCTTATTGAATATATTACTGAATATTTTCTTAAACTTCTTTTTTTTATATGTGTGCCCGAAATATGTAAACGGTGATGGAGGGTTGCTTACACAAATAGCTAACTCGGTTTATTCGAAGCAAATTGGCATTGGTTATGTTTTTATTTCAAATCTTCTTTCAAGCTTTATTACTTTTTTGATTATGCTACCTCAGTACCGAAACATCACTCTTAAACCTGATTTTGGTTTGTTAAAAAGAATGTTGTTGTACGCTTCGCCTCTTTTAATTGCTGGTTTTGCCGGAATGATTAACGAAACTTTAGACCGTGCTGTTTACAAGTACCTGGCGCCTAATCCTAAAACAGCATTGGCTGAGTTAGGGGTTTACAGCGCTTGCTATAAATTGTCAATTATCATTACCATTTTTATTCAAACATTCAGGTTTGCTGCAGAACCTTTCTTTTTTGCACAGGCTAAGAAGGATGAAAAGCGCGAAATTTTTGCTCGTGTAATGAAGTACTTTGTAATTATATGCGCATTTATTTTTGTTGCTGTAATGCTTTACATTGATTTGATAAAATTATTTATTGGTGAGGAATATAGAACTGGACTTGGCATTGTTCCTATTTTAATGATGGCAAATATTTGTTTGGGTATTTTTTATAACCTGAGTATGTGGTATAAAGTAACCGGGCAAACAAAATACGGAGCATACTTTGCTATGTTTGGTGCGATAATTACTATTGTATTATTAATTGTTTTAATACCAAAATTCGGATACATGGGCGCAGCATGGGCAACATTAGTTACATATGCGGCCATGATGGTTTTATCTTACACAACTGGGCAAAAAAATTATCCTGTACCTTATAACATAGGCGAAATTTTTACCTATTTATCTGTTGCTCTTATGGTTTACTTAGCCGGATTAGGAATAAATAAACTACTTGCACCCGAAGGAATAGTTCACTGGCTGTTGCAAACTGCTTTGCTGGCAGCATTTGTTTTAATAATTTATCTGATAGAAAGACCAAAGCATCAAACCGAAAAAATTTCTTAACAAACATGCATATTAATATTATTAATAAATCTTCTCATGCACTTCCATTGTACGAAACTATTGCATCGGCAGGAATGGACTTACGCGCATCAATAGAAACGGCTGTAGAGTTGCTTCCAATGCAGCGTGCACTAATAGGCACCGGATTGTTTTTAGAATTGCCAGTAGGTTACGAAGCGCAAATACGCCCGCGCAGCGGACTGGCTGCAAAATTTGGTATAACGGTTTTAAACTCACCGGGCACCATTGATGCAGATTATCGTGGAGAAATAAAAGTGATATTGATTAACCTTGGCGAAGAAACTTTTATTATCAATAATGGCGAACGCATTGCGCAAATGATAATAGCAAAACACGAACGAGCAATTTGGAATGAAGTTGGAGAGTTGCAGCAAACAGAAAGGGGCGCGGGTGGGTTTGGCAGTACAGGTAAGCATTAAGCAAGTTTGGTTTGAAATGCACATTGTAAATTTCCGCTAACATAAAAACAGTAACAGAGAATGAAAAACCACACAAAAAAAAATCTTTTACTCGTTTTATTTTTAATCACTTTTTCCGCTTGGCAATTATATGCCCAGTCAAACGAAGTGTTCAGACATTTAACCGTAAAGAATGGTTTGTCAAACAACACTGTCACTGCTATTATACAAGATAGTAAAGGCTACATGTGGTTTGGTACAGAGGATGGATTAAATCGCTATAACGGTTATTCAATTGATATTTATAAGCATGACCCTGCTGATGAAAAAACTTTATCACACAGTAGGATAAGATGTTTGTTTGAAGACAAAAACAAAGATTTATGGGTTGGTACTGATGATGGGCTTGATTTTTTTGATGTAGCAACAGAGAAGTTTATCCGTTACAATAAAGAAAAAACAAAAGGTGGTCTTGCAGGCAATATTATTTCTGCCATTACACAAGATAACAACGGCAACCTTTGGATAGGCACTGTAAACAGTGGAATTAGCATACTTAATTTCAGCTCAAAAACCTGGGCACAGTTTGGATCGGGAAATTTTAAAGGGGCACTTCCTTCTTCTACTATTTCTTCGCTTGCCTCCGATAAAGATGGCGATATAATTATAGGAACCAATAAAGGCTTGTGTTTATTTAAAGGCAATTCAGTCAACACCTTTGTAAGCGATGCATCTGCCGTCTCTATAAGTGATAATGAAATTGCTTGTTTGTTTGTTGACTACAAAAACAACATTTGGGTTGGAACGGTTAACGGTGGCGTTAATATGCTTGATAAACGAACCGGGACTTTTACGCGTTACATTAACCAGCCCGGAAACATCAATTCAATTAGCCAGAACTCGGTTTTTAGCATTAGCAGCGACAGGAAGAACAATCTATTTATTGCTACACTCAGCGGTGGTTTAAACAAAATATCGTTGACGGATAAGACGGTAACTGTATTTCGGAACAACACGTTAAATCTTTCTTCTTTATCGTCTAACACTATTTGGAGCACGTGGTGTGATAATACAGGAACCATGTGGATTGGAACCGATAAAGGTGTTGACAGTTACAACGCAAACATCATACGTTTTACCACTATTCAGGTTTTGCCACCCGGTACCGATACAAAAAGCAATACCAATGTTTATGCTACATTAGAAGACAGGGATGGAAATCTTTGGCTTGGCGTGTTGGGGTCAGGTTTAATTCTAAAATCAAAGAATGGTATGGTAAATTATTTCCAAAGCAACAACGCTCCTAATTCTTTATCTGATAATAACGTCTTTAGCATTTTTGAAGATTCGAAAGGAACTATTTGGATAGGCACATATAATGGCTTGAATGAGTATAATAAAGCAACCGGAAAATTTACCGCATATAGAAATGTTGATGGCGATGTTTCTTCCATTTCAAATAACAATATACGCTGTATTGCAGAAGATAAATTAGGCACAATATGGATTGGAACTTACGGAGGCGGACTAAATAGTTTTAATACCGAAACAAAAAAATTCACCGCTTACAAAACATCAGGTGATGCAACTTCGGTTTCAAGTAATATTATTACAGGAATTACCGTAACTGCTGATAATAATTTGTTGGTAGGAACTTTTGGTGGCGGGTTGTGTGTAATGAAAAACGCAAAGTTTGAAAGATATACCACTTCACAAGACATTAACAGCATAAGCAATAACAATATCAATTGCCTTTTGCCGGCAACCGATGGTGGTTTTTGGATTGGTACTTATGGAGGCGGGTTAAATTATTTTGATTTAACGACTAAAAAATTTACACGATTTACCGAACGAAATGGTTTGCCTAATAATACCATTAATGGTTTGGCAATAGATGCCGAAAATAATTTGTGGGTAAGCACCAATCAGGAAATTTGCAAAATGACTTTTGATGCAACTAAAACAAAAGTGAGTGTACACCTGTTTGACGCACCTGATGGAATTGAAAACAGTTTTAATGCCGGAGCATTTTGTAAAAGAAAAAACGGTGAAATACTTTTTGGTGGCAACAATGGTTATAATCTATTTGATCCTAAATCAATTATAGATAATCCATTTAAACCCCCTGTGGTTATAACAAAGTTTTTTCTTTTTGAAAAACCTTATTTCATGGATACTATCATTACCTCAAAAAGTGCTATTGAATTAAATTACAGCCAAAACTTTTTCTCGTTTGAGTTTGCTGCCCTTAATTTTACTTTTCCCGAAAAAAACAAATATGCATACATGATGGAGGGATTGGACAAGGAATGGGTGTATAGCGGTAGCAGACGTTATGCACAATACACAAACATTGATCCCGGTACATATACCTTCAAAGTAAAGGCGTGTAACAACGATGGGGTGTGGAATGAGGAAGGAACATCTTTAACTATTATTATAACGCCTCCATTTTATAAAACATGGTGGTTTTATTTATTAAGTGCCATTACATTTATTGGAATAACAATTGGATACATACGTTTTAGAACACGAACCATTTTAAAGCAATATGAAGTGCTTGAACAAAAAGTAGATGAGCGTACTGCTGAGTTGCGTGATGAGAAAGAAAAAACAGAGCAAAAATCCAAAGAGCTTGAAAAAACGCTTACCGATTTAAGGACTACGCAAAACCAGTTGATACATTCGGAAAAAATGGCTTCACTTGGTCAGCTTACCGCTGGTATTGCACATGAAATTCAAAATCCTTTAAACTTTGTAAATAATTTTTCTTCCCTTAGTAAAGATCTCCTTGGAGACTTATCGGCATCAAATGATGATCAGGAAAAGAAAGATATCATGAACGACCTTACACAAAACTTAGATAAAATTAATCATCATGGTAAGCGTGCTGAGCGTATTGTTAAAAGTATGCTCATGCACAGCCGGACCGGTGCAGGAGAAAAACAAGTTGCAGATTTAAATAGGATTATAGAGGAAGCATTAAACCTTTCTTATACGAGCATGAGGAGCAAGGATGGCAGCTTTGCGAGTAATAATGTAACATCATTGGATTCAACACTGCCATTGATATCGGTAATGCAGCAGGATATAAGCCGCGTTATCTTAAACATGCTTAACAACGCATTTTATGCCGTAAACGAAAAAAGAAAAAAATCAGGCGCTGAATATGTCCCTGAAATTAAAATTTCTTCAAAAAAGGAAAAAAACAAAATATTAATTTCTGTGACCGACAACGGTATGGGCATGCCCGCTGATGTAAAGGAAAAAATATTTCAACCATTTTTTACCACCAAGCCAACCGGTGAAGGAACAGGGCTTGGCTTGAGTCTGAGCTATGATATTATAACAAAAGGACACAATGGAACTATAGATGTAAAAAGTGAGCAAGGTAATGGCACGGAATTTATAATTTCTATTCCTTATTGAATATTGAGCTAAGAATTTACTCAAACACCTCTTCCAGAACCAAATGGCTTTTTATTTTGCTTCCGTGGGCGTGATGTAGGTGATAATAAGAAATTAGGTTATGCAGCAATTGTCTTTTTTCATTAGAAGTAAAATTAAATGCAGAAAAATTTTCAAACCGCATTTCAATAGCTGTGCTTATTCCCTGAGATTCTGTCTGTGAAAGTGTTTGAGCAGGAAATTTTACTTCGTTTACAAATCTACCTTCGGCTAAATCAAAAAAAGGATGCTGCTCGTTAAAATTATTTTCAGGAAATGAGCCTAAGTATTTAGATAGGTGTATCAGGAATAAAGCCGGATAATTTGCAAACGGCATGTCACGCTCATCCAAAAAAATAAGCACCGTTTCCAAAAAGTGGAACAAGTTAGCATTGCTTTCTTCTTCTTTTACGCTCTTGTAAACTACTTCTGCAAAAAACAAAGCAATAGTTGTTTTAATTACATTGTAAGGAATAGTTTTAAACTGCTGAGCAAAGTTGGCCTCGCTGATTCTTTGCAATCCTTTTTCGGGTTTGTGATACACTACCATATCAACCATTGTACATGGCTGAAACATTCCGCTTTTGCTTTTTGCTTTTTTAGACCTTACTGAATTAACCAAATATGATTGCAGCCCAAATTGCTCTGTAAAAATTTTAGCAATAATGCTTGACTCGCTATAGTCGGTAGCATGTAAAACAATGCCCTTTGTTTTATGAAGCATTAAAGTTTAATTCACTAAAAGCAGTTTGGTCATGCAAGTATTTTCTCCTGTATCGTCAGTAGAAAAGACAAGATAAATACCCGTCTGCACCTTTTCTCCTTTAAAATTTTGTCCATACCAAATTGCTTCTCCGCCATTGGCTACAACTTCGTAAACAATGTTTCCTGCCACATCGGTAATTTTTACATTTCCGTTAGCAACTACACCGCGTATGGCAATTGGTCCTGAATAATTTTCGCGCACCGGATTCGGAAAAACAATTACATCATCACAAAATTCTTCACCTTTGGTTGCATCACTCAAATAAGATAGCAACCCCGATTCGGTTCCAAAAAATACTTCGCCCGTTTTATCATTTATAGTTATTGCCGAAATACGATTTGCCGGCAATGGGCTGTTTTCTTTATTAAACGAAAGTAATTGATTAGTTCCATCAGCACTGGTTAAAAACACTCCTGAGCTTTGGGTGCCAAACCATTTGCGGTTAGCACCATCTATTGTAATTGCAGTTACTGTTTCGGCTGCAAGTAGGTATTGGTTAATGCTGTTTTGTGTTACTAATATTTGTTGTGCATCAAAATTAGACCCGCTAAAAATTGAACCGGGGCTGTAGAAAACCGCAACACCTTTGCTTGTGCCAACCCACACCTGCCCGTCTTTATCTTCTGCTATGCTACGAACCTCATTGGTTGGTAAGTTACCTTTACCAACTTCATTTTTTAAAAACACTGATTGGTTGGTGGAGGGGTTAAAAACTACAATGCCTGCATTGCGGGCATTTATCCAAATTTGCCCGTAAGAATCAATGAGCAAATCTGTCAGTTCATTATTAGGAATCAATTGAGGAAAAGAGTAAGACTGCCATACACCCTCTGGTGAAAGTTTATGCAAGCAGTTGGTAGTTGATGAGTTTACTATCCACAGGTTATTTTCAGTATCATATTGCATTCCGCCAATAATGATTACACCCGGGTTTCCAATTTGTTGCCGTAAAGTGCTGTTTGTATCGCGGTAAAAATTTATTACCTGCCCGCCATAATATTCTAACAATCCGTTTACACGGCTTCCGATAAAAACATGCTTTTCATCTCGCGGATCAATAGCAATGCTTTGCCATTCGCTTATGTTATTCAAATTAACAACATTGCTTGGAGCCGTGTTTTTATCGTATGTTTTCCATGTTTCATCGCTAAACTCACTAATACCGTTGTTAAAATAATTGATGCGCCAATCAATAGAACCGTGAGATACCCACAATTTATTTTTCCCAAATCTTGCCTGTGCCGTTAATGGATAAAACGGACCGTTTGGAGCAAGGTTTATAATATCAGTTGTAGATTTAAATTTCATTAACCCGTACGAGCCGTCTGCCATCCACACAAAGCCATCCTTGTCAAGAACTGCATCTTTTAACGATAGGTTTGGAAAAAGTGAATAGCCTTGTGCATTTATATTCATTGCAGTTAGGTTTATATCAAATGCAAGTGCGCTGAAATAATTTACAATAACAATATTGTTGTGGTTAACTTTAATTTGAAGGTTTGGATAATTATAGCCTTGGTTAAAAACATTAACGGTGGTGGTATTTAAATCATAAATATAAATGGAGTCTTTACGATTACCTGTAAAATCAAACGACAGGTTGCATAGCAATTTTGAGTTGGCATAGGCAATGCGGGTAAATGCATGTTGGTTAATAGAATTTGGTAAAATATTTTGCCACTGCGAAAAATCATTTAATAGCGGATTACTAATTTCCGCTTTATAAATACCTATTGGAGTGGCAGCATACAAATAACTACCATCGGTGGTTAAATCATAAATTTTAAGCTCTATGCCATTTGGTCCTATCACATAAGTATCTTTTATTTCCGCTTTATCTAAATCTACAACCACAATTCCCAAGCCGGTGGCTAAGTATGCGTATTTGTTGTTAAAAGTTACTCCATACAATGTTTTATCACCGGTGGTGTTTTTTCTTTTTATGTCTGCAATATTTACAATGCGGTCGTTGTAAATTAAGTCTATATTAGAGTTGTTATATCCAACCACCACCACATCTTTTTGCTTACCATATTGAAGTAGCCCAACCCCGACATCAGACAAACCATTAACTCTAGATAGAGTATTTATGCTATTATCTTCCTTATCGAAATAAAAAATTGTTTGAGGGCTGCCACAATAAATTTTATTGCCGGCTTCGGTAACCAATTGCACCTGTTTGTAGGAGAAGTGAGATCTCCACTGACCTAATGCAAGGCTTTGTGCTTGTAAACGGGTGAATGATATGATTAGGGTTAGAGTCAAAATTAATTTTCGCATTGCGATTAAAATATTCAGGTACGGTGATTAAACTATTTTTTTTAAAATTTATTGCTTACCCAATGTAAACTTTTATTGGATTATGTTTGCGAGTGAAAATTCAAAAATAAGTAAATAGTAACAGATGGCTGTAATTGCTGTAAACACCAGGCTTCTTTTAAAAGATAAACTTGAAGGCATTGGTGTTTATTCGCAGGAAATATTAAGCCGCCTTGTTAAACTAAACCCGCAGCACCGGTTTATTTTTTTGTTTGACAGAAACTATAATACTGATTTTATTTATTCCGATAATGTGACAGGCGTGGTCGTTCATCCTCCAACAAGGCATCCGTTATTGTGGCAAATATGGTTTAACTGGAGTGTGCCAAGCGCACTTAAAAAGTATAAAACCGATTTATTTTTTTCACCCGATGGATATTTGAGTTTAAGAACAAATGTTAAACAGGTAAGTGTAATTCATGATTTAAATTTTGAGTTGTATCCGGAGTTTGTTCCCAAAAATATTTACAGGTATTACCACAAAAATTTTCCGTTGTTTGCACAAAAGGCGCAGCATATTTTTACGGTTTCTGGTTTTTCAAAAAAGGAAATTGAACGTTTATATCAGGTTGATTCGGACAAAATTACAGTGACTTACAATGCTGCGTCCAATCATTTTAAACCACTTGATGTAGAAACAAAGGTTAAGGTCAGAAAACAGTTTACCAACAGTGCACCTTACTTTGTTTATGCAGGGTCATTACACCAGAGAAAAAATATTGCGAACATGCTACTGGCGTTTGATGCCTTTAAAAGGCAACTTGAATCTCCTGTAAAACTTTTACTTGCCGGAAATAAAATGTTTGCTGACTCAGAAATGGATTCGGTGTATGAAAATATGCACTATAAAGAAAGTGTAATTTTTGCCGGACGACTGAGCGACACTGCAATGGCCGAAGCAATGGGCGCTTCCATTGCACTGCTTTATGTTTCTTTTTTTGAAGGCTTTGGGATACCAATTGTGGAAGCCATGAATTGCGGTGTGCCTGTTATAACAAGCAACACATCATCTATGCCTGAGGTTGCCGGTGATGCAGCAATTTTGGTTAATCCAAATAACGTTTCTGAAATAACCCAAGCCATGCATCAGCTTGCCACGCAAAAAGAATTAAGAGACACCCTGATTGAAAAAGGCAACGAAAGAAAAAAGATTTTTTCGTGGGATGAATCTGCACAAAAAGTTTCGATGGTGTTAAACAACTTTCTTTAAAGCAAAAACCAATAGCCAGAATATTGCGGCAATAAAAAATGTGGCTGATACGTAGAACCAGTTTTTTATTGCCTTGTTGTTAAAAGAAAAAACCACTTCTGATTTTCCGGGCTTTACAGGCACAGACACGTGTAAATAGTTTGCTATAGAAATCTTTGTTTCACTGCCATTAATTGCTGCCTTCCATCCGGGATAAAATTGCTGCATCAGCGTAAACATTTGATTGGTTTTTGTTTCAACTGTAAAACTCATTTTATGCGCTGAAAAATTATTTACTCTAACTTTTGATGTAGTATCATTCAGCAAATTATATGAGTTGATCATTGCCTTATCTTCATTAGTAAAAAAAAGCGTTTTGTGAGATGCATCCTTTGTTTGGCTTAAAGTAATTGAATCGGTGTAAAAAGCCACATCGCCCGACAAATAAGCCCAGTTGTTTAAAACAGATTTTGAGAAAAAGGGATGGTCAACGTATTTTTCGTAGCCGGTTAATGTAAAGGTAAGAAATCCATGGACTGAAGGAACTCCGTAATAAACCCCAAGGTTATTAAATACAGGACTGATTGTTTTAAGAGCACTGTCGGAATAATTGTTAACCGGAATTAGTTCAGGAATTATTTTCCGGGTGTTAATGACTCTGTCAATTCTTTTTTGAAGATTTTTTACGGATACTGAATTGTAAGCCGTTAGTGGTGTATTTGCCTGAACAGATAAAATTAAATCAACAAACCAAAGTATTATTAGCAATTTGAGCCACCTATTATTCTTTACCGGATAATAAAAAAATGTAGCAGCCAAAAACATTGTCAGAATAAGGATTCCAATTAATGCGTTTATTATATAAGACTGCCTGAAGGAAAGCGAATTTATGAAGCTATTCCAATGATAGAAATCAATATTTATTAATACCCAAACAAAATCATCACTAAAAATAAATGCAACTATAATGTAACCCCAAAGAGCTAATGCAGCTAATGACAGAAGTAATTTTTTTTGTTGCAAACCGGCACACCACATTACAGTATTTATAACAATAGGAATGGTACAGATTAAAAAATAAAAACGAAACAATGCCGGAAAACGAAACCAACCAAGCATTGGCAATTTACCAAGCCAACCACGAACAGGGGTGTATTCTCCAAGTGCGCAAAGCATAAAAAACAAAGCCATAAAAAATAATAGCTTCTCAAGTCGGGCAAGTTTTCTAAAGAAAGAAAGTATTAGAAATACCAGGTAAAAAACCCCGGCATATATGTTTGACATAGATATGTCTGTTGAATAAAATGTCATTCCTTTTGCACTTGAAAGCGGGAAGAGCAGTGACAATAAACACTGCGGTGCAAATGAACCATCATTCATTTGGATCCAAGTTAAAATTTTACTTCGGGTGTAATAGTCGCTGAGAAAATACTGAGAGGCAAGAACTACAGCGCTCATACACATTACAAATACCATTAGTAAAACACCATATTTTATAAGGTTTATTGTCAGCCTTCTGTCTTTGTTAAAATTTGAAATAACAAAATATAGAAATAAAATTATGGCAACATAGCAGGTAATTATGGTAAATGCCGGGTATGCTCCTGTTAGCAAGAGATAAAAAATAATGGCTGGCGCAAAGAGATTACTGAATGAGGGAGCAGTTAAAAAAATGACAAAAAAATAAAAAAACCATGGTGTCCAACAGGCTGCTATAATATAGGTAAGGTGCTGTGCATTGCCTACAAAAAACCCCGACAATACATAAAGCATGGCTGAAGCGAAGGCAGTCACATTATTTTTAAAAACATATTTAATCAGTACATACATTCCAAAGGCGGCTGCAAGCACGTGTAAGAAAAATTCAATTTGAAGTGCATACAAATTGTACTGACCAAACGCAGAATAAATCCATACGAACGGATACCAAGCTCCTGATTGCGGATCGGCATGTATAGGATAACCTGAAAGCATGTAAGGAATCCATAATGGGAGTTCTCCGTTTCTAATGCATTCGCTTACAAAAAGCCGTGTGGGCAAATACTGCGCAAGTGAATCCCATTTTAGAGTGGCTTGCATAAAAATAATCTGCCAATAGGCTGCAAGAACTATCAGAAATAACAAAAAGAAAAATTTTAAATCGCCTTTTATATTCACAGGGTGCCAAAAGTAAGGATGTATATTTATTAAAATCTACATTTGCATTTTCCATTTTTTATTATGCCACAAACAGAAAAAATTGTAGTGCTTGGCAGTGCCGGACAAATAGGCACAGACCTTGTAGATACACTGCGACAGCAGCATGGATCAGATAATGTTATAGCAACTGATATTAAAGATCAGCCAAAGGAGTTTAAAGACAAAGGTCCGTTTGTGATGATGGATGTGCTGGATGCAAATGCGGTGTATGAACTCATCAAAAAAAATAATATAAAACAGGTTTATCTTTTGGCTGCGTTGCTTTCGGCTACTGCAGAGCAAAAAATGAAAGCCGCCTGGAAACTGAACATGGAGGGATTGTTTCTGATGCTTGATTACATGAAAGAAAATCCTGGCTTAAAAATGTTTTGGCCCAGTTCTATTGCCGCATTTGGTCCTACAACTCCAAAAAGAAATACACCGCAGGATACCATTATGGATCCGGCAACTGTTTATGGTATAAGTAAACAGGTAGGCGAACGCTGGTGTGAGTATTATCACCAAAAATTTAATGTGGATGTAAGAAGTATTCGTTACCCCGGTTTGATAAGCTGGAAAGCCGAGCCCGGTGGCGGCACTACTGATTATGCTGTAAATATTTTTCACGAAGCATTACAACACAAAAAGTATGAATGCTTTTTGAACGAACAAACCATGCTGCCTATGATGTATATGCCCGATGCCATACGCGGTACTATTGAACTGATGAACACCAATGCCCAAAATGTTAAAGTGCGTTCGTCATACAACTTTGCTGCATTTAGTTTTACGCCTGTTGATTTGGTTAACGAAATACAAAAGCACATTCCGGAATTTACTTGTACTTATAAAGAAGATTTTCGCCAGCAAATTGCAAACGGCTGGCCCCAAAGCATTGATGACAGTGTTGCGCGAGCCCAATGGGGGTGGAAGCATGAATATGATTTACCAAAAATGACGGGAGATATGCTGAGTAATCTTTCAGGGAGGTATGAAGGTTAATGTTTCAGGCAGAGGCGCTGAGAACGCAGAGGAAGGGAAATAAATAAAATTAATATTTAACCAATAGTAGTGTACACAGAAGAAGAAAACATAAATGAACTTACAGGGTTGATAATTGAGTTATGTATTAAAATTCATAGGACTTTAGGTCCGGGGTTGTTGGAATCTGTTTACGAAGAGGCGCTTTGTCATGAGTTAGCAAAAGAAAATATTCCGTTTGTAAGACAAGCCCCAATCAATGTTGTGTATGATGGAATTAAATTAAACTTAGCATTTAGGGCGGACATTATTGTAAATAATAAACTGATTATTGAATTGAAATCAACAGAAGAAATTGTTCCCGTACATAAAAAAATTGTCCTTACGTATCTCAGGCTATCAAATCTTAAAATAGCACTGTTAATAAACTTTTATGTAAATCTTCTTAAAGAGGGAATTCATCGTATTGTAAATAATCTTTAATCACCAATAAAAAAATATCTGCGCATCCAGCGTCTCAGCTTGAAATAAAAAACAACACCCCCAAAAAAACCTCTGCGTACTCCGCGCCCCTGCGTGAAACATTTTCTCCCGACTCATGACCCAACAACTCCATATATACAACACCCTCTCCCGCGAGAAAGAAATTTTTACTCCTCTTAATCCTCCTTTGGTTGGATTATACGTGTGCGGACCTACCGTTTACAGTGATGTGCACTTAGGCAACTGCCGCACGTTTATTTCTTTTGATATGATTTACCGCTACCTGCTGCACTGCGGATATAAGGTGCGTTATGTGCGTAACATTACCGATGCCGGACATTTGGAAGGCGACCGCGATGAAGGTGATGATAAGTTTACCAAGAAAGCAAAGCTGGAACAGTTAGAGCCAATGGAGATTGTGCAGAAATATACATTGGGCTTTAGAGATGTAATGCGGGAGTTTAACACATTGCCGCCATCCATAGAACCTACTGCCACAGGACATATTTGTGAGCAGATAGAAATGACCAGAAAAATTATTGATAGCGGATATGCTTATGTAAGCAACGGCACTGTTTACTTTGATGTAGAAAACTACAATAAAAAATTTGCTTACGGGCAATTAGCCAATCGCAAGTTAGAAGACCTGCTTGAAAACACACGAGAGCTTGACGGGCAGGACGAAAAAAAAGGAAGACTCGATTTTGCACTATGGATTAAAGCAAAGCCCGAACATTTAATGCAATGGCCATCTCCATGGGGTTGGGGTTTTCCGGGCTGGCATATTGAATGTTCTGCCATGAGCAGTAAGTACCTGGGCAATACTTTTGATATACATGGTGGCGGTATGGATTTGCAGGCAACACATCACACCAACGAAATTGCACAATCGCAGGCATGCAATCATACAGCTCCTGTAAAATACTGGATGCATACCAACATGCTTACCGTTAACGGGGTGCGTATGAGTAAGAGCGCTGGCAATGGTTTTCTGCCGGGCGAACTTTTTACGGGCAATCATCCTTTACTCGAAAAAGGATACGAGCCTATGGCAGTGCGCTTTTTTATGATGCAAACACATTACCGCAGCACGCTCGATTTCAGTAACGAGGCATTGCAGGCATCAGAAAAAGGTTTTGCGCGATTAATGGCCGCAATTAAAACCCTGAATAAAATAAAACCAGCAGCATCATCCACATTTGATTTTAAAGCATTGCAGCAAAAATGTTACGATGCCATGAACGATGATTTTAATACGCCTGTTTTAGTTGCTCACTTGTTTGATGCAGTACGTATAATTAATTCGGCTAATGATGGCAAAGAAAATTTAACGGCAACTGACATTGAATCCTTAAAAAACCTGATGCACAATTTCGTATTTAATGTATTAGGATTAAAAGATGAAAACGCTGGCGGGCAAAACACTGCCTTGCTTGATGGCGTAATGAAAATGATTTTAGAGATAAGAGCCGAAGCAAAAACAAAAAAAGATTTTGCCACCAGCGATAAACTGCGCGATGCACTTGCTGCATTAGGTATTACCATTAAAGATGGTAAGAATGGCGCGGTGTGGGGTGCCGGTTAATTCACTTTCTTCAAAACCTGTCAGGACATCCTCACACAACCCCGCTCACAAACCCCTGAGGCTCCGAACTTCGGAGCGGGACAAGCTAACACGAAAGTTTTAAATAAGCAGCAACAATATTTTTTTGCCATGCAACCAATGAGGCATATTGTGCATCCTTATAAAAAAGGATATACCATGAAAAAAATGTTTCTGATTTGTTTGTGTTCTGTTTTATTCAATTCAACACATGCTGTACATATATTAAGCGGATTTATTTCCTACACCCACATAGGTGTAAGCAATGCGTATGAAATAAAACTTACGTTGTACAAAGATTGCGTTTCTGCCCCCGCAGCTAATACCGATACAGTATGCTTGTCGTCACCTGTTTGCAGCTACTCTACTTACATTGTACTTTCTAACCATACCGTTGCGCAGGTTCAAAATTGTTTTGGAATTGCAGGTTTAACAATTTGCCAGGGAGGCACTTTGTTTGGAGTAGAAAAACATACTTACACCGGTATTTTTACCTTGCCTTTTAATTGCCCTGACTGGGAATTTACTTATGTGATGGATGAAGGGATTACTACAGCACCGCTACATGGTATTGTTTTAAGAACTACGTTAGATAATTCTCAGTTCACTCATAATAATTCAGCAGGCATTGCTGCCGATCCATGCATTGTGGCATGTTTAGGAACCAATCTTTGTATGCCATTAGCCGCTACCGATGCCGATAATGATTCTCTTATTTACGAATTTACTTTAGCCGATACCTCTTACACGGAGCAATGTCCTGCTGTGTATGCAGTTGCACAAACACTCCCACTGCCATATAATTATTTTAACGCATCGTGGGGGACTATAAATCCTGCAACTGGTCTTTTCTGTTTTAATATTCCGTTTATAGCTAATGCTATGGTTACCTATAAAATAACCGAAACAAGCAATGGAATTGTTAAGGCAATGCACAAAGGGTTTTTTCTTTTAGGAACAGATGCAACGCTATCTTGCATCACACCGATTCATAATTTTCAGTTGCATTCAAAAAAAATTAAATGCGCATATTCCAATAACACAATTAAGGTATTTAATTTAAACAATGCTATTGAGCCACCGGTGATTTTAATTTATGATGCACAGGGTAAACAAATATTAAAACATACAATTACCCAACATGAAATAAATGATGAGCCTGTAGAAATAAATGGAGTCCGCTTTTCAAAAGGAGTTTACAATTGTTTAGTAAAAGATATTTCAGGAAATTCTGTTCCGGGTAAATTGGTGGTTGCAGAATAGTTCAGCCCGAAAAAATTCTTTGTTCAAACCTTTCTGCTCTTTGTGTTTAACTGAGCAAAACCTGTCAGCTTGCCTGCTGCAAGCAATGACATCAGCGCACAAATCTCAGCTATACCCTAAAGGTTAAATCCCATCCAGTAATTTCGGGACAAAAATCTCCAATCCCCAATCCTAATACGCCCACTTTAAATAAATGGCGCCCCAGGTAAAGCCTCCGCCAAAAGCAGCAAGTATAATGTTGTCGCCTTTTTTTAATTGCGGCTCATACTCCCATAAACAAAGTGGCAAGGTGCCATTGGTAGTATTTCCGTAGCGTTCAATATTCAGCATTACTTTTTCAGGACCCACACCCATGCGGTTAGCCGTTGCATCTATTATGCGTTTGTTTGCCTGATGTGGCACAAGCCATGCAACATCGGCAGCAGTTAGGTTGTTGCGTTCCATAATCTCGGCACTAACATCTGCCATGCCTTTTACAGCAAACTTAAAAACGGTTTGTCCTTCCTGGTAAACGTAATGTTCTTTGGCATCAACTGTTTGGTGTGTTGCAGGCTTTACACTTCCACCGGCTTTCTGGTGTAAAAACTGCCTGCCGCTGCCATCGCTTTTTAAAATAGAATCAATAATGCCTGCACCGGTTTCATTGGGCTCTAACAATATAGCACCACCACCATCACCAAAAATAATGCAGGTGGCACGGTCACTGTAATCAATAATAGAACTCATTTTATCGGCACCTACAATCACTACTTTTTTGTACTGCCCGCTTTCAATAAACTTACTGCCTGTTGCTACTGCATATAAAAAACCTGAGCATGCTGCATTAATGTCGTAACTAAAAGCATTAATGGCTCCTACTTTATCACTAATAATATTTGCCGTAGCCGGAAACTGCATATCGGGCGTGGTAGTTGCACAAATAAGCAAATCAATTTCATCTGCCTTAATGCCGCGCTTTTTCAAAAGCCCGTTAACGGCATGCATACCTATTTCCGATGTGCCTTGCCCTTCGCCTTTTAAAATTCTTCTTTCTTTAATTCCAGTTCTCGATTGTATCCACTCATCGTTGGTATCAACCATTGTTTCCAAATCTGCATTGGTAAGTTTGGTTTCGGGCACCCATGCATGAACTGCTGTAATAGCGGCTCGTATCTTACTCATTTACTGCTGTGGTAAGGTTTGGTTTATAGAATTATCCTGAAGTACGTGTGCAATTTTTTCCGAAAGTTTTGCTTCCACTACTTCCTTGCTCAACAAAATCATATTCTTAATTGCTTTGGCTTTACTTATGCCATGAGCAATAATTACGTTTCCGTTTATTCCCAATACCGGGGTGCCGCCATAATCTTCAAAATCAAAACGGTCTAAGTAAGGGTCTTTAATATTTCGTTTCATAATAATTTCGTGAAACGATTCAGCCAATTTTAAAATAACGTTACCCGTAAACCCATCGCAAACTATTACATCGGCTTTGTGGTTAAACATATCGCGTCCTTCTACATTGCCAATAAAATTTATGTCTTTGGTATTTTTTAAAAGCTGGTGCGCTTCCTTGCTCAGCAAATTTCCTTTCTCTTCTTCTTCACCAATATTCATTAATCCTACTTTAGGATTATTAATGTGGTAAACAAATTCGGCAAGGCACGAACCTATTATGCCAAACTGCTGCAATATTTCGGGTTTGCAATCGGCATTGGCGCCAACATCTAAAAATAAACCTGTACTGCCATCCTCCTTAGGAACTATAGAAGAAATAGCAGGGCGTGATATACCCGGAATAGTTTTTACAGAAAACATACTACCCACCAGCATAGCGCCACTGTTGCCTGCACTGGCAAAAGCATCAATCTTTTTTTCTTTTAAAAGATGAAAACCAATAGAAATGCTTGACTTGGGTTTTTGCTGAAATGATTTGGTGGCGCTGTCAGCCATTTCAATCACTTCATCGGTATGCACAATGGTAAACAGGCGTGGGTTTACTCCGTTATCTTCAAGTATAGGGAGTATTTTTTTCTCATCGCCTATTAATACAATATGTACTTCTTGTGGTGGTAATTCTTTAACGGCAGCAATAGCACCCAGCGTTGTTTCAAGCGGTGCAAAATCGCCACCCATTATATCAATACCAATTTTTATCATGCCTGATTGTTTAATTGTTGAATTGGTAAAGGGTTGAATCAGTGAATAAAAATTCAATCCATCACCAATTCACTAATTCCGCAATTCACTAAATTAAATTGCTTTTTCTATAACAACTTTTCCTTTGTAATACATTTTACCCTCATGCCAGTAAGCGCGGTGGTATAAATGTGCTTCGCCTGTAGTTGGGCAAATGGCTACTGTTGGCACTTCAGCTTTGTGGTGCGTTCTGCGTTTTGCTGTGCGGCTCTTACTGTGTTTGTGTTTTGGATTTGGCATTTTACTCTGATATTATTCTTCTTTTAATGAGAAGATATGTTAAACTATTTAATTTTTATTCCTTTTAATTTTTCCCAGCGCGGATCTGTTTCTTCTGTATCATGCGTGCCGGGTTTATGTTTGTTAAGCTCTTTTAAAACATTTGGGTTGCAGGTGCTATTGCCATTCTTATCAGTAGGGTGCACATTTCTTGCAGGTACAGCCAGCGTTATAAAATCGTAAATGTGTTGCGCTACGTTTATCTCGCTGTCATTATCAGCAATTATCACTTCATCTTCGTCAACATCATCGGGGCTGGTGCCTGTAGGTTTTACAAGCACGGCTTTCACTGTTTCAATATTTACAGTTAACTCTTCTAAACAAACATCGCAATCGGCAGTAATGCTGCCTTTTATTGTAAACAGCAAGGTAATGATATTACCATGCCTGTTTAAATTAAGCATTACATTAAACCTTGCTTTGTTGTACACATTATGGTTAAACAATTCAAAGAAGGTATTATCAACAGCGTAATTGTATTGATGGTCGCCCTCGTTGAGGTTAACGTATTGAATGCTATATGTTTTAAAAGGATTCAAAGAACAGGTTATTAACAAACAAGCGCGCAAAACTAAAAATTTATCCTACTTAAGCAAAAAGCATGTTAGGAGGCAAAAGGGTGTTTCTGCTGAGGTCTTTTTAGGTGAAGCCGGCAACAAGGCGCTGTAAAATATTGTTAAAAATTCAACGTTTTGTGAGGTAAAATGGTCTTTTTAAAAACGTAAAATCGCAACACTAAAATTGATTTTGCAGTGTAAAGTATTTTTATACTTTCGCGCACCCTTAAAAAAGGAACAATAATTTTTTAGAATAATTTTTTAATACGATTTAATATGTATTGGACATTAGAATTAGCACAACACCTTGAAGATGCTCCATGGCCAGCCACCAAGGATGAGTTGATAGACTTTGCCATAAGATCGGGCGCACCGGTGGAGGTGGTAGAAAACCTTCAGGAACTGGAAGATGAGGGCGAATCTTACGAAAACATTGAAGAAATATGGCCCGATTATCCAACCAAGGACGATTTCTTTTTTAACGAAGACGAATACTAATTAACAAAACAAAATGAACACGAATTACAAGGGCTTATTACTTCAATAAGCCCTTGCGTTTTTTATGACAGAACTCAAAAAAGCATCAGACCCTTTTGCAGCGTTGCGCTATAAAGATTACAGGCGATTTGTTTCTGCCAAGTTTTTTTTAACGGTGGCTTTGCAGATGCAGGCAGTAATAATGAGTTGGTTTATTTATGAGAAAACAAAAGACCCGCTTTCGCTGGGTTTAATTGGTTTGGTAGAAGCAGTGCCTGCATTATCTATAGCATTATTTGGCGGGCATTTGGCTGACAGGCTTAGCCGTAAAAAATTAATGATATGGTCAACGTTGCTTACTTTTTTGGCTTCGGTGTTTTTAGTGCTTGTGGTAAAAGATTTATTTCACAACCAGGTAACGCTTGTGTATGTTACCATTTTTTTAATTGGATTAGCGCGTGGTTTTCATGCACCTACGCAAGCAGCATTTTGGCCACAGTTAGTGCCTAAAGAAAAATATGTTAACGCTTCTACATGGAACAGTAGCCTCTGGCAGGTGGGTGCCGTTGCCGGACCGGCAGTAGGTGGTTTCGCCTATGCGTGGTTTGGCGCTTTTTATTCTTCCATTGCTGTGTGTACATTTATAATAGTAACGCTTGTGTTATACACTTTTATGCAAGACAGGCATGTAGTTTATAAAAATGCCAACGAAAGCATTGGCGAATCACTATCAAAAGGAGTAAAGTTTGTTTTCTCTAACCAGTTAATTATTTCAGCCATTACGCTCGATTTGTTTGCTGTGTTGTTTGGTGGTGCAGTTGCCCTGCTTCCCATTTTTGCCGATGAAATATTAAAAACCGGCCCGCAAGGATTAGGAATATTGCGCGCAGCACCGGCAGTAGGTGCTGTGGTTATGGCATTGTTTCTTGCCTACTTCCCGCCACATAAAGATGCCGGAAAAAAAATGTTGTTGTCCGTAGCAGGTTTTGGTTTGTGCATGATTGGCTTTGCGCTTTCAAAAAATTTCTGGCTATCGTGCTTTTTGCTTTTTGTAAGTGGTGCGCTTGATAATATAAGTGTGGTTATACGTGCTACCATTATTCAAACATTTACGCCCGATGAAATGCGCGGAAGGGTATCGGCAGTAAACTCCATTTTTGTGGGAAGTTCAAATGAATTAGGTGCATTTGAATCGGGCTTGGCAGCAAAACTGTTAGGGTTAGTGCCATCAGTAGTGTTGGGTGGTTGTGCTACTATGCTGGTGGTGGGTATAACAGCTTTAAAGGCAAAGGGGTTGAGAGGGTTGAGGTTGTAGTAATATAATACTACTCATCCACACCCCTTAACACAATCACTATCTCTCCCTTTACTTCTTTACTTTTAAAATGGGTTATCACTTCAGCAAGTGTTCCTCTTTTCTTTTCTTCAAATTTTTTAGATAGCTCGCGTACTACGCACACTTCTCTTTCGGCACCAAACACTTCGGCAAATTGTTCTAATGCTTTTACCAGCCTGAAAGGCGATTCGTAAAAAACAACGGTACGTGTTTCTGTTTTTAAAAACTCCAGCCTGCTATGCCTGCCTTTCTTTTGCGGAAGAAACCCTTCAAACACAAACTTATCACACGGAAAACCTGAAACTACCAATGCAGGAACAAAAGCGGTAGCACCGGGTAAGCACTCTACTTCAATATTATTTTTAATGCACTCCCGCACCAAATAAAATCCTGGGTCGCTAATACCTGGTGTGCCTGCATCGGTTACCATGCAAATGTTTACGCCTTCTTTCAGTAAGCGTATAATTTCTACAGACGATGCATGTTCGTTATGCTGATGGTGCGCAAAAAGTTTTTTGTCAATCTCGTAATGCCTTAAAAGGTTGCCTGTGGTACGCGTGTCTTCTGCTAAAATTATATCTGTATTTTTTAAAGTCTCTAAAGCACGCAGCGTTATGTCCTGCAAATTACCAATAGGGGTGGGAACAAGCGTAAGCATAACTGTTGTTTACAAACCGTATTTATCAATCATATAAACAAGTGCGGCCATTGATGCTGCGCCTAATTGCAGTTCTCTTCTGTTTATCATTTCAAACACATCCAATGCGCTGTGGTGCACATCAAAATAGCGTTGCGGGTCAGGAGAAAGCCCAAGTAAAAATGCACCTTGCTCTCCCAATGGGTGCACATCTGTTCCGCTGCCTACATGATCCCATGAGTGCAGGTTATACGGCTCAAACAATTTTGCCCACGATTTTATTTTGTTGCGTTTTGTTTCATCGCCTTCCATAAAAAAACCGCGCGGTACAAAACCTGGCATCACTTTCAATAGCGGCAATATGTTTGTCCTTTTTCTCTTTGGCGACTTCGGCATATTTATTTGCGCCACGCACACCATTCTCCTCATTCATAAATCCTACAAAACGAATGGTGCGTTTTGGTTTAATATTCAGTTCACGAAACAAACTCAGTACTTCCATGCTTTGCACAATGCCCGCGCCATCATCATGCGCACCTTGCGCCAAATCCCACGAATCTAAATGACCGCCCACCAAAATAATTTCGTCCGGAAATTCACTGCCCTTTAGGTCGGCAATTACATTGTGGGATAATTTATCGGGCAATGTGTTACAGCTTTGCTTAAAATAAAACTGAACATTGGCATCTTTCTTTAACAAAAAGCTCAGCTCATTGGCTTCAAGCGTAGAAATTGCACATGCCGGAATTCTTGGAATACTATCGTCATACCGCATTGCTCCGGTGTGTGGATATTTATCAATTTCCTGCGTCATGCTACGTACTACCACGCCCACAGCGCCATACTTAGCAGCATGCAATGCACCTCCGCCTCTTTGATTAACGGCACCGCCATACGCTTCAAAACAATGTATGCGCGTAACATCCATAGGGCGGTTATAAAAAACTATTTTGCCTTTTATTTTTTCTGTGCCAAGCGATTTAAGTTCATCAAAGTTTTTTACCTCAACCACGTTGGCCGTTAAGCCTGATAGTGGTGTAGCAATGCTGCCGCCCAAAGCGCAAATATTCACTTCAGTTTTTTTTCCATTAACTACATAATATGCTTTTTCTTTTTCGCCACGCACCCAGTGCGGCACCATTACTTCCTGCAAAAAAGCATTGTCAGAAATTTTTTTGCTTTCCTCCAAACACCACTGCACGCCTTTATCGGCACCCTCTGATCCGCTCAATCGCGAACCTATTTTATTACTTAAATAATCAAGCCAGGCATAGCCCTTGCCTTTGGCAAGTGAGTGGTCAAATATTTTTTTGATGGTGATAGAATCTTCAGCCTGCGAAAAACAAAGAGCAGGGAAAAGAAACAGGCAGAGCAACTTCTTTAACATGTGTTAAGTATTTTTTTTGACGAATGTAAGAAAGTTAAACAGCCACAGAGAAATTCCATGTATTGTTATTTAATCTTCTTGTTTGGCTTTTAGCAAACGCCATTGTGAGCTTTCATTTGTAAAAAACTCATCCAAACGTTGCTGAAACTTTTTTAGTTCATCAGGTGCATCGGGCAGGCAATTGTAAACGGTTTTTCTTTTACCATTTAATTTAACAGAAGTAATTACTGCCGGAAAATCGGCAAGCCCCGGATTGTAAAAACTATCGGGCAGGCTCATGTAGTTAATGCTTTTGGCTTCATTGAGTAATTCTTCAACTTCCTTTTTAGAGAAAGTAGTTTCATACAAGCCAATGTTTTTAGTGTCGCGTTTGCCATCAAAAAGAGCATACCCGCTGCTGTAAATTTTTGCTTCGTAATAGGGGCATCTTCCAAAGCAGGGATATTTGTAAATGCTTACAGCAAGAGAGTCAGGGCCAAAAGAAGAAGTCTGAGCTTTGTTTTTAGTCTTGCAAAAAGAAAAGGATGAAACAATTACTGCGAGAAACAAAATATGTTTTGTCATGATGAATGGAATTAAAAATTCAGTTTTTGCTAAGTAGATTGTTATATGGATTAGATCAACTGTAATGCTCTTCAAAAAAGGCAATTTTTAATTGGGCAATGACCCAAATAATGGTGAAGATAATTCCTAAAATTAAAATTCTTTTCCCATGTTTTCTATCTGCCTCAGAAAAACCATAAATAGTATCATTGTTAGGTAATATCTTTTTATATGAGATTAAATGCCATCCAATAAATATAGATAATGCACCGCCAACTAATGCAAAAAAATATCCGGCATATATCCATATCCTGTTTCCTTGTTCCGTTTTTGATATTTCATGAATTCGTTGCTTATTTAATGTTTCAACAAGAGCAGGATTGACCTCCATGCCTCTCTCTTTTAGTAATTTCTGTGCAAGCAAATTGTCAAGTTGTCCCCATTCATCAGGTTTGGTTATAACTTCGAGCAATTCTTCATTACTGAATTCAAAAAGATAATAGTCTTTATCAATATTCTGTAATTGTTTTTGTGAGATATCTAAAAGTAATTCGTTTGCTGTTTCAAAATCCGACTCTCGCAACTTTATCCTGTACTCTCCGATTCTGTCAATTGATAAGGCATTATTATAGTGCTCATTTCCATCTAAAACATATTCAATACAATTTTCTTTTAAAAGTTCCGCCAGTTCTTGCGCCAAACCAATGCTGTTAAATTTTTGAAGGGTGATGAATTGTTGTTCAGCCATATATGAAACAGAAAACAATTATTGAATTTTAATATCAGCTACTACAAATTTCCCCTCAGCGCCTGCTCTCTTTCAATAGCTTCAAACAATGCTTTAAAGTTTCCTTTACCAAAAGAGGTAGCTCCCGCGCGTTGTATAATTTCAAAAAATACGGTGGGTCTGTCCTGCACAGGCTTGGTAAATAATTGCAAGAGATAACCTTCGTCATCACGGTCAACTAAAATGTTTAGTGCTTTTACTTTGTTTACATCCTCATTAATTTTTCCAACACGGCTCCATACTTCATCGTAATAGGTATCGGGTACTTTTAAAAATTCTACACCACGTTCGCGCAATTCGGCAACGGTGCTTAAAATATCATCGGTTGCAATGGCTACGTGTTGTACTCCGGCACCTTTATAAAATTCAATGTACTCTTCTATTTGCGATTTGCGTTTTCCATCAGCAGGCTCATTAATTGGGAATTTTACATAGCCATTTCCATTGCTCACTACCTTACTCATCAATGCCGAGTATTCGGTAGAAATATCTTTATCATCAAAAGTTATAAGCAACTTAAAGCCCATCACGTCTTCGTAAAATTTCACCCACTCATTCATTCTACCCAATTCAACATTACCTACACAATGGTCTATATGTTTTAAGCCAACGGGTTTCACTTTTATGGTGCTAGATGCCGGTTTATATCCGGGCATAAAAGGACCCTTATAAGACTTGCGCTCTACGAATTTATGAATGGTTTCGCCATAGGTATGTATGGCGGAAATTTTTACCTCACCAAATTCGTCAGTTAAAGTAGTGGGTTGCGTGTGTGCTTTTGCACCGCGAGACATTGTTTCATAAAAAGATTTTTCGGCATCATCAACCCAAAGGGCAAGTACTTTTACACCATCGCCATGTTGTTGCACATGCCTGCTTATTTCCGTATCGGGCAACATGCTTGATGTTAATACCATTCTTATTTTGCCTTGCTGCAAGACATACGATGCTCGGTCACGTACTCCTGTTTCAGGCCCTGAGTAAGCTACAAGTTGGTAGCCCCATGCGCTTTGATAGTAATAAGCTGATTGTTTTGCATTGCCTACGTACAATTCAATATGGTCAGTGCCATTTAACGGCAGAAAATCTTCTTGTGTCATGTATTTTAATTTTGTGAGGTAAAAGTAAATGATTTGATGGTTAGGTAAAAAATCAGATGTAAAAATTAAAAAATTTTACTCGGATTAAAACCTTAAATCGTTTTTTTCTCTCACCAATACCAAAATAATTAAATGCCTGCTATTACCCTGTCCCACTCTTAAAAATTGTTCATTTATTTTACTTTCGCACCCCTATGGCAAATACCGAAGATTTATTTAAAAACATTATTTCTCACTCTAAAGAATACGGATTTATTTTTCAGTCGTCCGAAATTTATGATGGCTTAAGTGCAGTATATGATTATGGTCAGTTAGGCGCATTATTAAAAAACAACATACGCGAGTATTGGTGGAAGAGCATGGTGCAAATGCACGAAAATATTGTGGGGATAGACGCTTCCATATTCATGCACCCTACTACTTGGAAAGCATCGGGGCATGTTGATGCTTTTAACGATCCGCTTATTGATAACAAGGATTCTAAAAAACGTTATCGTGCCGATGTATTGATTGAAGACTACATTGCAAAAATTGAAGGAAAGATTAATAAAGAGGTAGAGAAAGCGGCAAAGCGTTTCGAAAACTTTGATGAAACAATGTTTCGCGGCACCAATGCACGTGTGGTGGAGTATCAAAAAAAAATTGATGAAATAAATACACGTTTTAAAACTGCTCTGGAGAAAAATGATTTGGCGGATGTAAAGCAAATTATCATTGATCTTGAAATTGTTTGCCCCATAAGCGGCACCCGCAACTGGACAGATGTACGCCAGTTCAATTTAATGTTTGCAACACAATTAGGCAGTGTAAGCGAAGAAGCATCAACTATTTACTTAAGACCTGAAACAGCACAAGGCATTTTTGTAAACTTTTTAAACGTATATAAAACCGGGCGCATGAAAATTCCTTTTGGCATTGCGCAAACGGGCAAAGCATTCAGGAACGAAATTGTAGCACGGCAATTTATTTTCCGTATGCGCGAGTTCGAACAAATGGAAATGCAGTTTTTTGTAAAGCCCGGCACAGAAATGCAGTGGTACGACCACTGGAAAGAAACACGCATGAAATGGCATCAGTCATTGGGCTTTCCGCAAACACAATATCGTTTTCACGATCATATTAAACTGGCGCACTATGCCAATGCTGCATGTGATATTGAATTTAATTTCCCGTTTGGCTTTAAAGAATTAGAGGGAATACACTCCCGCACCGATTTTGATTTAAAAAGCCATGAGCAACACTCCGGAAAAAAACTGCAATACTTTGATACGGAAGAAAACCAAAGTTATGTACCCTATGTAATAGAAACATCTATTGGCTTAGACCGCATGTTTCTTGCCATGCTGTCGCAGGCATACACCGAAGAAAAATTAGAAAATGGCGAAGAACGTGTCGTGCTGCGCATACCGCCTCCGTTAGCTCCATATAAATGCGCCATATTACCCCTCGTAAATAAGGATGGCTTACCAGAAATGGCTCGAAAAATTATAGACAACCTTAAGTTTGATTTTTATTGCCAGTACGATGCAAAAGACTCAATCGGAAAAAGGTACAGAAGGCAGGATGCTATTGGCACACCTTATTGCATTACCGTTGATCACCAGAGTTTGCAGGATAATACCGTTACTATCAGAGAGCGTGACAGCATGAAGCAAGAGCGTATTTCAGTATCAGATTTGTCTGGAAGAATACGGGAAATAACAGGGCTTAAAAGTTTGTTGGAAGGATAATATTAATTTCTATTCATTGGATTTAAACTGGACGTTTAACGCTTCTGTTTTTTCCAGGTCCTTCTTTTTTTCTTTGCTTAATTCTTTTATGCCAGCCCAATCAGCCTCATTGTAATTGTATTTCTGGCTATACAAATTACTGCTACCGGTAAAAAACTTCTCTGGAATATTCTCTGAAAAAGTTTTTGTTTTTATCAACTCAAAATTTTCCTCCACCAAAAATGAGAGGCTGTTAGTTGCATTATCAAATAAATAATGCGTGTAATATTTTTTTATTTCTGCCACCTGCATATAACCATCTTTTTTGTTGAATGAAATTTCCAGGTAACCATTCCTGAACTTCCAGTCGTACGGGTGATTTGCCTTGCTGTAATAAACCTGCTTTGCTTTTGGGTTAGGAAAAGATTCAACAATTACTTTTTCAATTAAAAATGTTTTTTCATCAATGTACAATTTTCCTCCTTCAGCTTTTGGTGTGCCCGTACCAAATGAATTAAACTCTATAACAGTAATTTTTTCATTGCTTTCATCAGTAAATCTAAAATTATAAAACGACAATCCTTTAAGATTCAGAACCGTTCCAACAGGATGCTTCACAGGATTATCATAGAGTAAATCAATAAGATGGTCGCCATGCTTTTCTTTATTTTGCTCATACACATTGCTCCTTCTTACATTTTTTACATAAACTTTTTCATTGTGATTGCTTGAATTAAAGTTATTGTAAGTTTTTTCAGGCGTTATAATTTTCGCTTCTATTAAACGCACATACTTTCCATTTTCTTTATGATACTGCCTGTAAAAGCTTTCAAGCTGTATGTTTGAATCAGGAAAGTAATAATGCAGGTTGCGTATCGCTTTTTCAATAACTTCTCTTGCGGTAAATCCTCTCACCTGCAACAGAGGCAATTCTGTTTTGGCTTTAAGAGTTAATACAGTATCATTTTTAAAATCCTTAACAAGAATGCTTTTAAAACTATAACCAAGTGCATTCACACAAACAGAATCCATTTCAGAAACTATGCACGGTAAAATAAAAAAACCGCTCTCGTCAGCTAATGCATTTTGCTGTGTATTTTTTACATAAACGTTAGCATAAGCAATAGCTTTGTTGGTTTGCTCTGCTTTTAAAACGCCTTTTAAAATTTTCTTTTCTTTAATATAATGTTGAGCATATATGTTTTGCCATTGAAGCAAAGCAAAGGCAAAACATAAAACTATGCGCAACATTATTTCAGGGTTTTTAATTTATCCAGTGCCTGATCTTTATAAAAACCATTAGTAGCAGCAATTTTTGCGTACGCATTTTTTGCTTTTCCTATATCACCTTTCTTTTCACTTATCAGTGCACGATGCCATTCTGTTTCCTGGTCAAAAGTTTTATTACCGGTGCGGTCAAGTATAAAAAACTGTGATAACGCTTTGTCGTATTCACTTTTTTCCTCGTAACACAAGGCGCTGTAAAAAATGGCATTTGCATTTTCGGGATGTTTGGCTTTAATCATTTCAAAATACGCAAGCGCCTCATCATATTTCTTGTTCTTGAAATTGCGCAAGCCATTTGCAAGTGCATCACTGTAAGTAAGAGCAACTTTTTCTTTTGCTCTTGCTGACTTTGCACTTTTCTTCTCTTCCGCATCTTTGAATTGTGCTGAAACACCATCATTATCCATTTCCTGCGATTTGAATTTTGAAGAATACTCATTCGTATAATCATACACGCGAAGCCCTTCCACATTAATAACACCTTCACTTCGTAAAGCAAGTTTTCTTTCTTCCTTATCTTCCGATTTATTAAACAACCAGTTGTTAGAATTATTGGCTGCGTTATTATCAACCCTGTTGCTGGGTAACGATGCCTGTGGCTTTACCAATACAGCTTCATTTCTTTTGCTTACTGCTCCCGCAGCACTACTTACTTCATTTAAAACAGGCGCTTCTATTTGTGATGCCGCTTCATCACTTGCACTTGCATCTGTATATACAACTGATTCGGTTTCCGCTTTAGTTGTAACTTGCTCTATAGCCTTTTCTTCCAATGCAGGTTTTTCCATTTGAGATTGGCTTGCTTCTCTTGTTAAAGAATTTGTAACAATAGCAGAATCCGTTACACTTGCCTGAAACCGCTGATCAGAATTTACAGCGGGTGCTGATGATGCAGCTCTCAGGTTTTGTTCAGGCTCCTGTGGAGGTAACGATACTTTTTGTGCTACATTTTGTTCTTCTGTTTTTTCATTAAGTAAGTTAAACGCAATGGCACCAAATAAAAGTAACCCCGCAATAGATGCAGCGGCAAGCCATGTATTTCTACCAGAAATTTGTTTTACGGGAATAGCTTTCTTTTCTGTAAGATTTTTTACTTCCTCAACTGCCTCGTTCATTCCGATTGTTGTTGCCATCAGCGCAAAACCCTCTAGAGCATCGGTGCATAATTCGCAATCAACTAGGTGTTGCTCTACTTCCAGCTTTTGCGCATCGGTAAGTGTGTTAGACTTATAAGCCCACAACACCTCCTGGTGAATGCAATTGCTTTCATTAAATATTTTATATGTATCAGTGTTGTTCATGAATGTGCTTCTCTAAATATATTTTCAAATTCCTCTTCCCGTTTTGTATATAACTCTTTACCTGTTTCATATCAAAGTTTGTAAGCTCTGCAATTTCCTGGTAGCATTTCTTTTTAAGATAAAACAACTCTACGCAAATACGTTGTTCCGTATTGAGTGTCGCCAGGGCATCGTTTAATTTGGAGGATATATCTGAATTATTAATTATACTTAACGGTGGTTCTGTCTCCTGTACATCCTGTTGGATGTGGTATTTAAAATCTTCTTCTTTTTTAAGAGCCGCCTGTTTGTTTCGTAATTGCATCAGGCAATAGTTTCTTGCCACACTGTGCAGCCAGAAAGAAAATTTCTCCACCGAATATTTTTTCAAATCATCATACAACTTTTCAAATATCTGCAGGGTAGCATCCTTGCAGTCGTCATCATCTTTTAAATATTTCATACACACACCATACACTAAATGCGAATACCGGTTAAACAATATGCCAATGGCATTGGTATCGTTTTTAGAACGGTACAGTTCAATTAACGCTGCATCAGTAAGGGTGCTTTTGTCTTTACTGCGGATTAACCACATAAGGGTTTAGTACTTTTTGCTGTTTGTATTAATTAGATACATCAATTATTAGATTCCATAAAAATAAAGTAAAAATTTATTTATGGAATTTTCAGTAAACCATCATCCATCAATAAACAATTAAGTATCACTATAAAATATAATCGTATGAACAGAACTTATTTAATGAGGGCATTTGCATTTATTGCAATAATTCTATTCTCAGCAACCGTCTTTGCACAGCATGGTGAAATACGCGGAACAGTTAAAGACAAAACAACAGGTGAAGCACTTCCTTTTGTTGTAGTGGGCTTTAGTCAGTCAGGAACGCTTGACGGAGCACAGGCTGATGAAAATGGTTTTTATAAAATCAAACCAGTTAACCCCGGAACTTATAATGTAAAATTTTCTTTTATGGGTTACGATTCACTGGTTTATACAAATGTATTGGTAAGACCCGGTGAACTGGTTACCATAAATGCAGAAATGAATTCCAGCAACGTTATTTTACCTGGCCCGGTGATTTTCACATATAGAGAACCATTAACACCCCGCAATGGCATCACTCAAATAACAACCATTCAAGGGGATGATTTAAAACATTCTATTGATAAAGATCCTAAAGCTTTAGCAGCCAAAGCTGTTGGCGCATTTAGTGCCGATGACAATAAACCCATTTTCATTCGTGGCTCTCGTTCATCAGCAACAAAATATATTGTGGATGGTATTCCTGTTGATGCCGAAGATTTTGATGTACCCGGCACCGCCATAGAACAAATTTCAGTCATTACCGGTGGTGTGCCAGCCATGTTTGGCGATGCCACAGGCGGAATCATTATTGTAACAACTAAAAGTTACAGAGGAAATTAAACCGTGCTGATAGTTTTCAGAGGCTGCTTATTCTTTCCTTAAGGTGTGTAAAATCATTTCTTAAAAAAACACCGCTATATAAAGAGATGGAATCAGCAGCCTCTTTCAGGTTTAAACTGTCTTGCTCATTTTTTAAAAATATTTTTTTCTCCTGAAAATAATCTGCCAGATACTCTTGTTCTGTTTGCCCGGGTGTAGGTATCAAAACAGCCTTCTTATTTAATGCTGCCAAATCCATAATGGTCGAATAACCCGACCGGCAAACAACTATTTCGCTTTCTGCAAACGCTTCTGCTAATTCATCTCCTTTTAAAAAACTCTTAAATGTAATGTTGGTTAAAGAAGAAGTTAAATGCTCTTTATCTTCCACTAACCCACGAACAAACAAAATCGCCTCACCTGTTTGTTCCGCTTCTTTCAGCAATTCCTTTTCAAGAATACTACGTTGCGGTTCAGGCCCCGAAAGCAAAACCATAAACTTATACCTGAATTTTTTTTCTTCTACTATTGAAATTTTATTAAACCGCGAAAGTACTCCTGTGTAATAAACACTTTTTAAAATGTGATTATGCGATAAGTCTCCCGACAAATTATTTTCTCCTTCCACATCTGGCACCCATATCTCATTAAACTTTTTAAGCCCCGAACTATTAATTTTATTTACAATAAACTGTGCTCCTGCAGGTGCTTGTATGGTTAACTGGTGCGTTATAAAAACTGATTTAATTTTCTCACTATAACACCCATATCGGTTATCGCTGATGATGCATGATATTTCATTTTCCTCCATAATCTTCTTCACCGCCTCATTTTCCTTTTTAATAGCCGAAATTATTTTAGGGCTTTGCAATAACATAGAAAAAGCCATGCTGCCATTTGCAGGGTAAGAAATATTATAGCCCGGCAATTCAAAAAAAGTATGAGTCGCAAATTCTCTTTTTAGAAAAGTAAGAGCAGCACCATCACTGCCAATAAAAACCTCAAACCCGGCCTCCATTAAATGTTCAATAACAGGCATACACCTCGTGGCATGACCCAGCCCCCAGTTTAAAACGCATACCAATGCTCGTTTTTTATTCACGTTGTAAATTTATAAATCAGCGCCTACTACTTAAACTGTTTAATCTTTTTCCGTTTTTTGCATTTCAATTTTATGGGAAAAAATAAGCTGAGCCGCTTTGCCGAAATGGAAACATTCCAACGGGTATTCCAACCCGAAGTTGATTTTAATTCTCCCGACAACACACTTAAAGGAGACTGGCATACAAGCGTTTTTAAAAACAACAATCCCATTGTGCTGGAAGTAGGCTGTGGAAGGGGAGAGTACACTGTTAACCTTGCACAACGTTATCCAAATAAAAATTTCATAGGTATTGACATTAAAGGTGCACGCATGTGGCGTGGTGCCAAAACCGCCAACGAGCAAAACATTTTAAATGCTGCATTCCTTCGCACACGCATGGAGTTAGTAGAAAAATTTTTTGGCAGCAACGAAGTCAGCGAAATTTGGATCACCTTTCCCGATCCCCAGCCCCGCGAATCAAAAGAAAACCGCAGACTCATCTCCCCCATGTTTATCAACCGCTACAAAAACTTTTTAAAAAGCGGTTCCGTCATTCGCCTTAAAACAGACAACAAACAACTTTTCGATTACGCACACCAAATGGTAAAAACAGAAGGCTACCATGTTATTACCGCTACCGACAACCTATACGCACAAAACAACATAAACATCGACTTAGAAATAAAAACCACCTACGAAAAAAAATTCCTCCAACAAGGAATGAATATATGTTATCTTGGTTTTAATGTATGATATATTCTGCACAATGTATTAGAAGAATCCCGTGCGCGGGCTTTGCTAAAATGGTGCGGTTTATTGGCTGCCGGCAGCGGGCGTAAGCATGTGTGAAAAGGGCAAGCCTTTAAACGGCATTTTGGCTTGATTTTTTGGTTACTTTTTCATCAAGGAAAAAGTGACAAAAAGAAAATTTTTAATTGGATGTTAAATCCTGTTTCTACATTTCATTGGGGACACAATCAAAAATAATCATCTTCCATTCAATCACCATTTACTTGATTACATTTACCACCTTATCAATAACATAAATGACTTTTCAAGATTTCAATTTCGAGCACGAATTAGAAGATGGTTTAGAATCAATGGGCTTCAACCAACCCACACCCATACAAGAACAGGCAATACCGATTATACTCGACAACAAAGATTTAATTGCCTGTGCACAGACCGGTACCGGAAAAACCGCAGCTTTTGTTTTACCAATTTTAAATAAATTATTATTTGAACCTGAACACGACACCAATACACTGATTGTTGTACCTACGCGCGAACTTGCTTTACAAATAGACCAGGCCATACAAGGCTTTGCATACTTTACACATGCCACCTCACTTGCTATTTATGGCGGCAATGCCGGGCAATCTTTCGATGCTGAAAAAAAAGCGCTCACTAATGGCGCCAACATCATCATTGCAACACCGGGCCGGTTACTATCTCACCTCAACCTCGGCTACGTAAATTTTAAAACCATCAAACATTTTATTTTAGATGAAGCCGATAAAATGCTCGACATGGGCTTCCTCGAAGACATCGTAAAAATCTCTACCTACCTGCCAGCGCAGCGACAAACACTCATGTTCTCCGCCACCATGCCTTCTAAAATAAGGTTTCTTGCGCAGCAACTTTTAAAAGAACCCGAGCAAATAAGCATTGCTGTTTCCAAACCTGCCGAAAATGTTTTGCAGGCAGCCTATGTCGTTTACGACAAACAAAAAAATCTGCTCATCAAAGAAATACTCAGTGTAGAAAATCCCGTTAGCACCATTATTTTTTCTTCCACCAAACAAAAGGTAAAAGAACTTACCACCGAACTTAAACAAGCGGGCTTAAAAGTAAACAGCGTACATTCTGATTTGGAACAGCGCGAGCGAGAAGACATTCTCCTCAGCTTTCGCAGTAAAAAATTACTCATACTGGTTGCTACCGATGTACTCTCCCGTGGCATAGATATAGAAGACATAGGTATGGTCATTAACTACGATGTGCCGGGCGATGCTGAAGACTATATACACCGCATAGGGCGCACAGCACGCGCTGCCAGCAGCGGAGTAGCCATTACCTTTATTAACGAGCACGATATGCCCCGTTTCGGTCGCATAGAAAAACTTATCGGCAGCGAAGTGCGTAAACTACTCATCCCCATACACCTTGGCGAAGGACCCGTTTACAACCCCGATGCTAAACCCAAAAGAAATTTTTCAAAAGGAAGGAATAAAAAACGTACTTTCAAAAAAGTGTGATTAAGCTCTAACTGAAACAACCTTGGGGTATATGAATGAATAATGATACCTGGAATGAAAAGTCAGAAGATTATGATTTTCAAAAAACCAATTGGCTTTGCTGATAACCTTACCAATAGTTTTTAATCTATTATAACTAATTCTTGAATATTCATGTCTGACAAATTCATATCCACCAGGAGTATCGTATTCAAGTACCCTATAGTTTGTCATTTCAATTAAATAGTAAGTTATCTGGCGGCCATTCTTTTTCTGCGAAGAGAGGCAAAGAAGGTTGTATTTGTCTTCTGCACCTGTTAAAGTATTCCAAAATACTTCCTCGTTCGGTGCCACTTCTACTTTGCATGGAAACAGTGATGCAATATTTTCCGCTGTATTTGCTTCGCTCAACAAGTAACCGGGTATTAACAATGTCTTCTTCAAAAGCACTTCCTTGCTTCCAGCCATTTGCTCCTTTAAGGAGCAGTTAACTTTATTCAGGTTACATTGTATTTCATCATTTATTCGCTTAATGGCAAACACCAACTCCTCACTATAAATTTTTGAAAGAAAATCAATTTCATAATATAGTTTTTTTACCATCGGTGGGTCTTTAAGAAATTCCTTTCCCGCCCCCAGTACAAGGGCGGTATTATAGCCAAAGTCATGAACAGAGCTCCCGGCTGAACTTGGCCTGTAATACGAAACCCTTTCTATCTTAATTACAACAAAATCATCAGGATTAACACTCAGCACTTGCTTTAATGAATCACACGTTGTGTAAATTATGGAGGAGTGTGTTTTCCATACTTTGCTAAATGCATACTTAAAAAACGAAGTATAATCTTTAACACCGTATATTTTACTACAGCCGCTATCAGCCACTACAATCAATTTTCTTTGTTGAATTTTTTCATCATCAGATAGACCAAAGGTCACTTTAACTGAGAATAGAAGTATTAGCATTGTGGGATTAAAAAATTTGACTTTCATTAGATGGTATTTTATTGTTTGAGATTCGACTTATAAAAGAAGACTGTGATTATACTAACTTTACTTCAATCTTCAAATCTACCCATTTATTCCTGTTAGTTGAATTGTGATTACAATACCCGTCATTTCAATATCTTCGCTCGCCAATTTTTAATACCATATGTCAGTACATTTATCGGAGCTTGAGTTGCAACGCAGGGCAAAACTCGAAGAGTTGCACAAACTAAACATCAATCCATATCCGCCTGAATTATTTGAAGTTAACACCACGTCTAAATATATTTTAGAAAATTATATTGATTCACTTTCCAGAGAAGAAGGCTGGGCTGCGTGCATCTCTTTCGCGGGTCGTATAATGAGTGTGCGCGATATGGGCAAGGCTGCATTTGCAGTATTGCAAGATAGCGTTGGTAAAATTCAAATTTATGTAAAACGTGATGAGGTATGTGCAGGCGATGATAAAACAATGTACGACATTGTCTGGAAAAAACTTTTAGATATTGGAGATATTATTGGAGTGAAAGGATATGTGTTTAGAACCAAGATGGGTGAGATTTCTATTCACGTTAAAGAATTTAAACTTTTAACCAAAGCATTAAAACCTTTGCCAATTGTAAAAGAAAAAGATGGCGAAACGTTTGATGCCGTTAGCGACCCCGAGTTCAGGTATCGCCAGCGTTATGCCGATTTAATTATTAACCCGCAGGTAAAAGAGGTGTTTGTTAAACGCACAAAAATGATAAACTCTATACGCGAGTTTTTAAATGCACATGGCGCACTTGAAGTGGATACACCTGTTTTGCAAAACATACCCGGTGGTGCAACAGCACGCCCATTTGCAACACACCACAATGCGCTTGATGTTCCGTTTTATTTACGTATAGCAAACGAGCTTTATCTAAAAAGATTGATAGTTGGCGGCTTTGACTGGGTGTATGAGTTTAGCCGCAACTTCCGCAACGAAGGAATGGATAGAACGCATAATCCTGAATTTACCATACTTGAATTTTATACTGCTTACAAAGATTATTTCTGGATGATGGACACCACAGAAAAATTATTGGAGAAAGCAGCCATTGATACAAACGGAACTACTGAACTACCCGTTGCCGAAAAAACAATCAGTTTTAAAGCGCCTTTTAAACGTATATCCATTTATGATGCCATTACAGAACACACCGGCATTGATATTTCTAGCATGGATGAAACACAGTTGCGCGAGGTATGTAAGCAGTTGCACATACACACCGATAATACGATGGGAAGAGGAAAACTCATTGACGAAATTTTTGGTGAGAAGTGCGAAGAGCATTACATACAACCTACTTTTATTATTGATTATCCGGTAGAGATGAGTCCGCTTACAAAAAAACACAGGAGTAAAAAGGGACTGGTTGAAAGATTTGAGTTAATGATAAACGGAAAAGAAGTTGCCAATGCATACACAGAATTAAATGACCCCATTGACCAGCGCGAGCGTTTTGAAGAACAGGTAAAACTTAAAGACCGTGGTGATGATGAAGCTATGTTTATTGATTACGATTTTTTGCGGTCACTTGAATATGGTATGCCACCAACATCAGGCATTGGTATTGGTATTGACAGGTTGTGTATGTTATTAACCAATCAAAATTCAATTCAGGATGTTTTGTTCTTTCCGCAGATGAGACCTGAGCGAATGCAAGGTGTTGAAGAAACAAATTCATGATTCTTTTTTAAATGGAAAATACGTACGACATTATAATAATAGGCGGAGGCTGTGTAGGACTTGCTTCGGCATATAAAATAAACATGCATCATCCGGAGCTAAGGGTTTTAGTTTTAGAAAAAGAAAATAAACTTGCTGCACACCAAACCGGAAGAAACAGTGGTGTAATTCACTCTGGCATTTATTATAAGCCCGGTTCTTACAAAGCAAAAAATTGTGTTGATGGCAGAAGAGAACTGGTGCAGTTTGCAAAAGACTACAACATTGCCCACGATGTATGCGGAAAAATTATTGTAGCCACTGATGCGAAAGAATTGCCGCACATGAACAAAGTTTACAACAACGGTGTGCAAAATGGTGTTGAGGGAATTGAAAAAATTACTGCACAGCAGATAAAAGACATTGAACCATACTGCACAGGCATTGAAGGTTTATGGGTTCCATGCACAGGTATAATAGATTACGTTGGCTTTACCAATAAACTGGCTGAACTCATTACAGCAAAATTTAAACAGAGCGCTGTAAAAACAGGACAAACTGTAACTGCTTTTGAAAAGCAAGATGGCAGCACAACAGTTGTTACCGATAAAGAAAAATTCAAAGGAAAATACATCATTAACTGCACCGGATTATTCAGCGACCGCATTGCAAAAAAAGATGGCGTAAATCCTGATATGCAAATAGTAGGTTTCCGTGGCGATTATTACGACCTTACCGAAAAAGGAATGCACAAGGTTAAAAATTTAATTTACCCCGTGCCTAATCCCGAGTTTCCGTTTTTGGGTGTGCACTTTACACGAATGGTAAACCATGGAACAGAGTGCGGGCCCAATGCAGTGTTTACATTTAAGCGCGAGGGCTATGGCAAAACCGATTTTGATTTTAAAGATTCTTTGCAAGCTATTACATATAAAGGCACATGGAAATTATTTTTTAAACACTGGCGCTTTGGTTTGGACGAATACAAACGTGCATTTTCAAAAAGATTATTTTTAGAAAGATTGCAACGCCTCATTCCAACCTTAGAAATGGATGACATTACTCCTGGCCGTGCCGGTGTGCGTGCCATGGCTCTTGACCCAGATGGAAACATGATTGACGATTTTAAAATTGAATACCACAACAATGCCATTCATGTATTAAACGCCCCATCGCCTGCTGCTACTGCCGCGCTTGCTATTGGCAAAGCGGTTAATGATATGGCAGAAGAGTTTTTTAAATTGTAAGAACAGGAGTAGTATTTAATACAACTGGCTTTTCTTTTCCATTGTATTGTATTGTAAGTACTTGGGGCTCATCAGAAATTTTTCCTTTTTGTAAAAAATTTTGAAGATTAAAAGTAAGGGGCAGCATTGCAAAACGGTATTGATGGTGGTTCAGTTTGTTTAGTTCAATTACTTTATTTCTCTCTTGCTGCGTTAGCTCATTTATATATCTGGCTTTAGGTTTTATTTTATAATGGAGGAAATAATCAACAGCCACAAGCTGTTTTACAACATTATCTTCGCTATAAGTGTTTATTACAAAATCAAACAATATGTCATAAACATCGTCCAAAGAATGGCGGTGAAAATCTTTTCTTTCAATAAAATAATTTCCGAGCTCGAGTAAAAAATCAAATATGCTGTAATTAAATGCAATATACTGTAATGTATTAACTGCTCTTTTCTTATTCCAGTAAATTTCAAGCGCTTCTTCTAATATGGTAATCTGTTGTAATTGTGTTTTGCTTAGGTATTTACTTTCAATAAGTTGATACGGAGGCAATGGATCATACAAATATCCATGTTCATCAGATTTTTTTCGCATGGGGGTTCCGCGTAAAAATTTTAGAAACCCCAGTTGAAGTTCAGAAGGGAACAATTTAAAAACTTCTTCCACGCTTAGTTTAATGTCACTCCATTCATCATAAGGCAGCCCAACAATTAAATCTAAATGCATTTCAATTTTATTGTCCAATTGCTTTATAACGGCACTCGTCTTTTCAAAATTTTGTTTACGGCTAACGGCTAAGTTGGCTTTCTGGTTTACTGTTTGTATTCCAATCTCAAACCGAAATAACCCAGGCGGAACATGCTCCTGGATAAACTTTACAATATCAGGATGTACGATATCCGCTGTAATTTCAAACTGAAAAATATTTCCCGGCTTATGGTTTTGAAGTATAAACTTAAAAATATCAATGGTAAAATCTTTCTTTACATTAAAGGTACGGTCAAGAAATTTTATTACCCTGCCGTTTTGCATTAAGTACAACAAGTTAGATTTAATGTCTTCTATAGGAAGATAGCGCACCTTGTTATCTAAACTTGCCAGACAAAACTCACATTTATATGGGCAGCCTCTTGAAGTTTCAATGTAACTTACTTTGTTATATAACTCTTCGGGCGTGTCAAACAAATAAGGATTAATACCCGTATAATTTTTTAAATCAAACGGAACTTGCTGTTGGTTAAAACGTACTTTGCCATCTTGCTTGTAAACAAGATTAGAAACAGTTGTTACATCAGGATAATGATCAAGAAAAGCTGCGAAAGGAATTTCGCCTTCGCCAATAATTATAAAATCAACTTCTTCTTTTAAAATAAATTCTTCGTAATCGTAGCTTACTTCGGGTCCGCCTAAAAGTATTTTAATGTTGGGGTTTATTTTTTTTAACTCGCGCGCAACTGAAAGAGTTTGTGTAATGTTCCAGATGTAACAGCTAAATGCTATTACATCATACTCTTTACACGCTTCTGCAATTTCTTCAGGCTTTTGTTTGATAACAAACTCACGCCACTCTAAGCCGCTTTTGTGTTTATTCAACACATATAATAATCGTATAGCGAGATTAAGGTGAATGTACTTAGCATTAAGTGTTGTAAGAAGTATTTTCATGCTTCGGTGCAAAGCAAGCAAAGTTTTCGTTTGAATAATTAATTTGGCAATATTCAGAATAGATTATAATTCTGCCAGTGTTGTTAAAAGTTTTAAAACATCATTTGGCCCGGCAACGCTATGCTTCGCGTAAGTGGGAGAAAAGCCAACACGTATAGTGTGTGCGTTTTCAGGCATTACTCTAAACAGGTCTTCGTCAGTAGCGTCATCTCCTATAGCTATTATAAAATCGGTTTTCCTTTTTGGCTGATTAAGCCAGTGCATAGCAGCTACTCCTTTCTCAACACCGGCATTACGTAGCTCAACTATAAAATTGCCCTGCTGTATCTGCACATCCATGTTGGTTGTAAAAGTTACCAAATGATTAATAAGCTCTTTTACTCGTAAATCTGCAAAGTCAAAATCGCTTTTTCGGTAATGAAACACCACCGAAAATTCTTTTACTTCAACAAAAGAACCCGGAAGTTTTTCTGCATACATCTCTACCACCGGAACAATTTTTTTTATCCAATTTTTTCGGATTGGCTTTAGTAATTGCCATTTTTTATTTTTAGTTCTCAGTCTTGTTCCATGTTCAGCAATAAAGTTTATAGGCAAGTGCCCTAACCATCTGTCAAGTGGTTCTCTGTCTCTGCCGCTTATTACAATAATATCTGTGTTTGGTTCGCCTGCTAATTTTTCTAATATACTTAACAATTCTTTTCCCGGTGCCGCATCTGGCGGGTGATTAATGGTTGGCACCAGCGTTCCGTCATAATCAAGAAACAACGTACGGGCTTTAGCTTTTTTAAATTCAGTTACAATTTTCTTTTTAGTATAATCATTCAATAAATTAGCGTTAAGCCTGTTTTGTTTCTTTTTAATCTTATCCAGGGTAACTAAAAAATCATCTGCCCATTTAAAAACAGTATAATTTTTTAACCGCTGCTGCATTGTTGCCAGCCTTAATTCTTGTTCCTGTTCTCCGGTTTGTAATGCTTGCACAAGTGCAATGCTTATTTCTTCAATGTTGGTAGGGTTTATCACAATAGCTTCCGCCAACTCTGCCGCTGCTCCTGCCATTTCACTTAAGATAAGCACTCCTCGTTTAGGCAATCTGGCGGCAATAAATTCTTTAGCAATTAAATTCATGCCATCGCGCAATGGAGTAACCAATGCCACCGCACTTGATTCATATAAAGCAATTAGCTCGGCAAAAGAAAGTGATCGGTATTGGTATATGATAGGAGTCCATTCTACTGTGCCATGTTTACCGTTTATTCTCCCAACCAGTTCATCAATTTTGCTTTTCATTTGCTGATAGCTCTCTACGCCTATCCTGCTTGGTATAACCACCATCATCATGGTTACTTTATTACGGTACTGTTCATTATTCTCTAAAAAATGTTCAAACCCTTCAAGGCGTTTTAAAATTCCTTTTGTGTAATCCTGCCTGTCTATTGATAAAATAAATTGTACCATTGGGTTGTTAGATTGTAACCGTTTTTTTTCAGTTTTTACAGCTTTGGTTTTAATTGCTCCATGGTATTTTTCAAAATCAATTCCCATAGGAAAAGTATCAACCTTTAGCAATCTGTTTTGGTACATCACTTCATCCATGTGGCTGTTGTTTCCAAGTATGCGCATTACGCTTCTTAAAAAATATGTGCAGTAATCGTGTGTGTGAAAACCTATGAGGTCGCTGCCCATTATGCCTTTTAAAATTTCTTTGCGCCACTCGCTGGGTAGTAACCTGAATACTTCGTAAGACGGGAATGGAATATGCAGAAAAAAACCTATACACGCATTAGGTAATTTTTTACGAAGCATGGCTGGCAATAACATCAGGTGATAATCATGAATCCAAATAACATCACCTGGTTTAGCAATTTTAATTATGGCATCACAAAATGTTTCATTAACGCTGATGTATTGTTTCCAGCAATCGGTTTCATAAGTGGTGTAAACCGGAAAGTAATGAAATAAAGGCCAAATGGTTTTGTTACAAAAACCCTCATAAAATTTCTCCATTACTTCTTCTGTAAGGAAAACGCAATGCGCTCCGTATTTTTTTAAAATGTCTTTATGCACTTTTTGCTCATTTTCTACAGTGGCCCCCGGCCACCCTATCCACGACACTTCAATTTTTTGATTTTTGTCTTTCTTAATCTTTTCTACGTAAGCATTTAAACCGGTTGCTAACCCACCCGCACTTTGCTCATAGCGGTATTTACCATTTTCCATAACAATATTTACCGGCAACCTGTTTGAAACTATGAGCAAACGCATAACATCAGTTGTTTGAGAATTTTTTTATTAAACGTATAAACACAGCGTTAGTCCACCCAAAGCCATGCTGAGTTGTGTAACGCTCAGATTTACCATTGCTTCCTTTTACCACATCATACCTCTCCCAAAGCTTACCCGTCTTTTTAAATACCTTATAATTTAGGTCAAGGAATTTTTTAGCAACCCGCTCAGCATCTTCTTTAAAACCGTAGTTCATCAGCCCTTTAATAACAATCCACTGCTGGTTAGGCCAGCCATTAGGGTAGTCATGTTGTTTTTTTTCGGGGGATAAACCTGTTGCCTGTGTATTAGCAACACCTCCTTTATATTCAAGTTGCTTTAAGTTATCGGCAACTTTTTTAGCCTGTGTATGAGTAGCAAGTTTTGCCCATAACGGATAAAAACCTGCCACACTATAAAAACCACTTTGATGTTTGTGCTTGTAATCATAATCAAAATAAAATCCTTTGCTTAAATTCCACATCAACTCATTCATTTTCTTCCTCCTGTTTTCTGACTGAGTAACGTAATGATTATACTTTTTTTTGTTGCCGGCATCCTTGTAAAATTCAGCAAGGTCGGTTTCATACTTGTACAACATGCTATTTAAATCTACCGGCAAATAATCCAAACAATGATCATGAAAACGTGAAGTCATATCCCATCCCGATTCATGCTCTGCCGCAAGATGTGTGATGTAATGATCGCAATATCTCGAAAGACCTTTATGAACAATATGTAGCTCAGTTAACCCTTCATTCATCCAGTAATTATTTAGCTCATGCTCGGCAGCATACATAACTTTGGTAAGCCAGCGTTTATCTGCTTTAACGGCATAAATTTCTTTAGCCATTGATGTAAGGAACGGGGGCTGAGAACTACCTAAGTTATAGTAGCGGTTGCGCATCGGGATAATATTGAATCGCTTTTGCAAGTGCAAAAAATTGTTGACCATACCTTTTGCCAACTCTTGTCTGCCACATACCACCAATCCTAAAATAATAAAGTAACTATCCCAATAAAACTGATCGTTGTTGTAAATAGATTTGCTTGGTGCAACAAATTTATAAGGCAGCCCTAATTGCTTATGAAAATCCTTAGGATAATAGCAGGTAAGTTGCTCCCAGCATTTTTCAATATAATGCAGACAACTATTGTAATTATTTGCTTCAATGAGGCTGGTTTTTTTTTGTGCCATAGTAAGGGAATTGTTTAAGGTAGCCTTGAAGTTTTTAGCCAAGTGTAAAAATAAGAGGCACAGTTTAAGGCTTATGTTTTTTATGTGAATGATATAACTCTTGATGGGAGTTTTGTAAAGAAGGAGCTTTTCCCGCGAGATTATTATTACACTATATTTGGCATATAAATATATATACATGAAAAAAATCTTTTTCCTCCTTAGCATAAGTTCCACTCTGCTTGTGGCTTGCAACAATAACAACAGTGTTACCGAAACAAGCACCACCGACACCAATACAATAACAGCTACTATGCCCGATGGCGCTGCAATACAACCACCACTTACTGTGGATACAACATCATCAGCATCCGTGGTTAATACGCAAGCAACTCCGCAACCACAAACTACGGTTGCCGCAGCGGGAATGAATCCAGCGCATGGCGAGCCCGGACACCGATGCGATATTCCTGTTGGCTCTCCACTAAATTCTCCTCCTTCCTCTCAGCCATCTGCTGCCCCACAGGCTGCTCCTTCAATATCTTCTGCCCCGCAAGCCTCTCCTGTTATGCAGCCTGCACCCGCAACAATGGCAACGCCTGTTGCTGCGCCTTCTGGCGCCACTGCTACCACTCTTCCCGGCATGAATCCGCCACATGGCGAACCAGGGCATGATTGCTCAATAAAAGTTGGTGACCCACTAAAGAAGAAGTAAGAAACTTTTGGATTTTGCAGGTTCTAAATTTTTAGGGTATGCCACAACAAACGTTTTGTTTGAAGATTTGAAGGGAAGATTAGGTAAAATTGTAAAGAAATCGAGTAAGTTGTAATAGAAAATAAATTTCATAAAAAAGGGAGTTCAAAAATGAACCCCCTTTTTTGTTAAACGCACAGCAGTAATTCATAATTTTTCATTCCTTCAAATCACGACCGCATGTCAATTTGTATTGTGATTTTATAACTCTGCATTACTTACTTTTTCTGACCCCGGAATTATATCTTTGCGCTTAAGGATAACATATAGTTAATGCGCATTTTATTTTCACTGCAAAACAGACTTATCTTATTATTTCTAATAATTAGTATTAGCAAGTCCGTTATAGGACAACAACCATTTATTACAACTTTAAAAACTAATAACGGACATTTGTTTTATGTTAAATCTTTATCGGAATCAAATGGGCAGATAATCTCTTTGACTATGGATTCATGGTTTCCTTGCGAACAACAGTTAAGAATATTTGATTTACAAGGAAACCTTATAGCAACAAAAAACTTCAGGATATTTGACAGTTTAATGGCAACAACATGCACTGGAACCTCGGGCTTCTGTAATGGGGTTAAATTTTATAAGACAGATGTTCATTTTAGTCAGGTAGATTCTACATATAAAATTCTTGCTTCTTTTTATGAGAATTACGGTAATTGTCCGCAATCATTTGGTGTTACCTTAGTCAGTTTAGACTTAAACCTTAATATTATATGGCATAAGGTTTATGACTCGTTTGCCGGATACGTGAAGATAATTGATGACACAACAGCTTTCTTTGGATATGGAAATCATCTAACAAAGTTAAATTTATCTACTGGAAATATTCTATGGACAAAATCATTACTTTTCGGGTCAATAAATGGACTCACTTCTGGGTTCAATGATTCTACATTTTATATATGTAGTGGTCCTCCCGCTGGGATTGCTCAGATTGACTATCTCGGTAATGTTTTAATGCAAAAGTACTTCTCTGATTCTCTTTCTATTCAAACAGATAAAGAGGCCTTCAACATTATCAAAACACCGGACAATGGTTTAGCTGTATTATGCTCCAGGTACGATAATAATACCCACTCATATTTTTGCTTAACAAAACTTGATTACCAAGGGAATTATTTATGGGAAAAGAATTACTTTAATCCTTCAAAAAGGTTTTTAATCTCATTTACATCCAATGCGTTTGTAGCTACGTTAACTGATAGTGGGTTTTTTATTCCATTTGAAATACTTGATACAATAGTTCCGTCAAATCAAAAAACAATTTCATTGTTAAAATTACAAAATGATGGTACAGTAATGTGGAATCGATATTTTGATGGAACTAATTTTGCTTGTATTAATATTTCATCCCTCAATTATATTAAACCATCTTCTCTTGGGAGTTATCTTATTGCTGGTTCAAGCCTTATGAATTTGGATTCTACCGGAGGTGGTTGCTTCTTCCAACCGTATGACACGATCATTCAAACTAACTTTTCTTATCCCTCTCTTGCAACGCTTCCAACAGGAACTTCCTACAATCTTGCTCAGCTTTACAATTATAGCTTTGAAGCATTAGGTAATTCAGAAGTAGTTTTTGTTGAAAGCTGTAATAGTGTTTCAAACGATAATAATTTATTTCAACAAAATAGAATTACCGTATTCCCTAACCCAACAGATAATCAAATTTTAGTTAAATGCTATTTTCTGAAAAGCGACAGAATCTTTTTAAAAGACGCCTTAGGAAAAATAGTTTTCGATAAAATTATATCTCATCCCTTTAAAGATTTAATAATTGAAACGTATAGCATTCCCAACGGGATTTATTTTCTTCAAATTATTTCTGACAAAAAAACCTTTTCACAAAAAATAGTGGTGCAGCATTAATTCATAATTCCTTATATCCCCACTGGATGCCAGGTAGTTTTAATCTCCTGCAATTCTAAAATCCGATAAGGGTTTTGTTCAGCAATATTTTTTACAACTACCACACGCTTAACGTTACCGGCAGCATTTAGCTGAATAGTTTTTAAATGCTCTTTATCATTACCTGCATACATGCATGCGTTTACATCCATGTGAGAAGAAAAATGGCTTACCAGTTCTTTGTTATTGCCCGTTAAAATATTTACAACACCGCCACTTACATCACTTGCATTTAATACTTCGGCAAAATCAATAGCAGTAAGCGGATATTTTTCGGCTGCTAAAACAATTACTGAGTTACCGCCCACAATAGCTGGAGCCATGCAGCTTACCAAACCAAGCAAACCGTTTTGCTGTGGTGCAATAGCACTTACCACACCTGTTGGTTCAGGAAAAGAAAAATTAAAGTGCGATGATTCAACAGGGTTTACACTACTGAAAATTTGCTGGTACTTATCACTCCATCCTGCATAGTACACCAGCATATCAATAGCTGCGTAAACTTCTTTTTCTGCAGAGGCTTTGTTGTCGCCCTGCAATTGTAGTACCTCTATAAACTGAGCTTTGCGTGTTTCTAATGTTTCGGCAATGCGATATAAAATTTGTCCTTTGTTAAAAGCAGATTTCTTTTGCCAGTCGGCTTGCGCTTTTCGAGATGATACAACGGCATCTCTGAAATCTTTGCGGGAACTACGGCAGATGTTTGCAATTACTTTCCCGTTTTTGTCATTAAGTTTATAATAACGCCCGCTTTCTGTGCGCGGAAATTTTCCGTCTATATAAAGTTTATATGTTTTCTGAATATTAAGTCGCATTTCAGATTTTAATGAATGACCGTTTAAACTGCTGCCATTGGAAGGAGCAATTTTTTTTATAGTTTTTGTTTTTTCTTTTAGTTCCATTGTTGGAAGGATTTAACCGCAGAGATTGGGAGTTTTGCGCTGAGAGAAGGTGAGTTCATTTTTTGTATAAATTAGGGAGAATTAGAGATTGTTTGCGATTCTTTTGATGCCATCTTTAAAAAGTGTAACATTAAAATTCATTAGTAACCCAAGTTTGCAGCCCGAGAGTTTGAGGTAGGTGAGCACCTGTGCAACGTGCACATCATTAATTGTTTCAACCGATTTTAATTCAACTATTATTTTGTCTTCAACCATTAAGTCTAATTTATAACCACATTCCAATTTAATTTCTTTATACATTAAAGGCATTGGTTTTTCCTTTTCAACTTTCAAGCCTTTTTTAACCAGTTCATAATACAAACTTTCTTTATACGATGATTCTAACAACCCCGGACCTAATTCTGTATGAACCTCAATTCCACATCCAATTATTAATCCTGATAAATCATTAATCGCAATCTCTCTCATTCCCAATTTAATATTCTCTTAATTCATTTTCTCTTCTGCGTTCTCTGCGCAAAACTCCCACTCTCTGCGGTTAAAAATCAATTCAATTTAAATACGCACCCAATCCATGCAATCCTCCCTCTCTTCCCATTCCGCTTTCTTTAAATCCGCCAAAGGGCGAAGTAGGATCAAACTTATTGTATGTATTTGCCCACATCACACCTGCTTTAATTTTTGAAGTTACTTTAAACACCTTGCTTCCTTTATCCGTCCACACGCCACCACTTAAACCATAAGGTGTGTTGTTTGCTTTTTCAATGGCTTCTTCCACTGTACGGAAAGTTTGTATGGCAAGCACAGGTCCAAAAATTTCTTCCTGAACTATTTTGCTTGATTGTGCTACACCTGTAAAAATAGTGGGGCGAAAGAAAAATCCTTTGTTAGGAATTTCGCAGCTTGATTGATAGCAGTTTCCACCTTCATTCACACCAATCTTAACCAATGCTTTTATTTTATTCAACTGCTCTTTTGAATTGATTGCGCCAATATCAGTGTTCTTGTCAAGCGGGTCGCCAACAATTAGCGTTTCCATTCTGTCTTTTAATTTTCTTATCACCACATCAGCTACACCTTCCTGCACAAACAGGCGAGAGCCTGCGCAACACACATGCCCCTGGTTAAAAAATATTCCGTTTATAATTCCTTCTACTGCCTGGTCAATGGCTGCATCTTCAAAAATAATGTTGGCAGCTTTACCGCCTAACTCAAGCGTGTATTTTTTTTCTGTGCCTGCTAATGCGCGTTGAATAATTTTTCCTACATCAGTACTACCGGTAAATGCAATTTTATCTATACCAGGGTGATTAACTATTGCCGCACCTGTTGCACCGGCACCTGTTACAATATTTACAACGCCCGGTGGCAAATCAGCATCCCGGATAATTTCTGCCAATTTCATAGCAGTAAGCGGAGTAGTTTCCGCAGGTTTAAGCACAACAGTATTTCCGCATGCAAGTGCAGGAGCAATTTTCCATGCTGCCATCAGCAGAGGAAAATTCCACGGGATAATTTGCCCTGCTACGCCCAAGGGCTGCGGTTTTGCACCGGGCATAGCATAATCCAATTTATCAGCCCATCCTGCATAGTAAAAAAAGTGTGCTGCTGCCAACGGCACATCTACATCCCGTGATTCGCGAATGGCTTTACCGCCATCCATGCTTTCAATAACAGATAACTCACGTGCACGCTCCTGCATAATGCGTGCAATGCGATAAATGTATTTGCCGCGTTCTTTTGCAGGCATTTTGCTCCACACATTGTTGTATGCGCTGCGCGCTGCTTTCACGGCTCTGTCCACATCACTTTGGTTTGCTTCTGCAACAGATGCAATCTTCTTTTCTGTTGCAGGATTTATGGTATCAAAATATTTACCTGATGATGGTGCTGTAAATTTTCCATTAATAAATAAATCGTATTTATCATTTAACTGAATATGATCAGCTGTTTCGGGTGCAGCGCTGTACTGCCATTTGGTATTAAACTTAAGTGCAGGTTTTGCAGCAGATTTTTTTGAAGACATAACTCAGAAATATTTTCAGTTCAAACCTACATGATTTTTTCAAGAAAACACATATTCATAAGTAAAAAATCTGTGTTGTTCCTTCTGCTGAAATCAACCAACTATTTTTCTTTTAACTCCAATTCAGCCACATTCATTTTTTCAATCTTATTGAAGATACTTTTTACATCACCAATTTTATGAGGCTCTACTTTTTCTGCATTTACAATTAACGTTGTTTCGAGCAAATAAGAAGTTTCGTCCATTGCTTTTAAAGTAACAACATATTTTCCGTAAGAGTTTTCTTCCTTAAAATTAAAATCATTGAGGTTGGTAATTTCTATAGCCTTGTCAAGTTTAATCATGTAACGGTGTATATCGCTATAAACAAAATCGGGGTAATATGCGGTTACACGATTTTTAACTTCGAGCGAGCTATCGTATAAATTATTAAACCAGTTTTTTAAACTAAATTTATAAGTGCCGTTGTAAGGTGATGACAATGCAATGCCATCAGTATATTTGAATTTAAAATTACACTCGTAAGGGAATGTTGCTTTACGCGATGTCATTTCTTTTGAAATAAGTTTAGAGGATGATGATAACTCATAAACCGGGTTGTAATAACATGCCTCTAGGGTTGAATCCATTTCACCATATAAATAAAAGCTACGTGTTAGTGTAGAGAATTGCCCGCTTAAGTTTAACCTTGTTTCGAATGTGGTTAATTTGGTTGCAAACGAAACATTGCACATTACATTAGTGGTTCGCGTGTTTTCAGATATTGAACTGAAAGGAGTAGAGATACGCGGAAATTTAATGTCTTTGTTTGGGTCGTTTTTTTCTGAATGGGCTACAGTTTGAGGAATTAGTATAGTGTTAATATCCTCAAAATAAAACGGAAGTTCATTAGCATAATATCCTGTTCTGTTTTCTTTAGGATAGTAGAATAGAAAAGAGTTTTTGTACGGCAGTACATAATAGAGGTTGAAGTTAGCAGATGGATAGTACTCATTGTAATTCATTCGAGATACTCTTTTGTCATACAAACGGCAATGGTAATAGTCTATATCCAAACGCTTACAAATTCTATTGTATAAATCTAATCTATCTTCTTCATACAATTTTTTTGCATTGATTGATTTATGAACCTTTGAATAATCTTCATTCATGTATTCAAACTGAGGGTCATAGTTTTTTTCATAATCGAAGCTGTCAGACAGCAATGTGTGAACCTTATTCATACAGCTAACTTTATTAGAGTCGCTTCCGCAAGTTTCTTCAACTAATTTTTTTACCGCTATGGTTTCTGGATCTTTTTTGCTCAGATTAACAGTAGGAAATTCCGGTAAGTAATTTACATACCCTGCTTCGGTTTTCTGTAAATAGTTATTATTTCCAAGGAAGATAAATTCCCATGGGTAAGGCAAGTTCTTTTCAATGTAGGCTCTGTTAGCCGACAGGGTCCCGTAATCTCCCTGATGGGAGTAAAAACTTACGAAAGGTAATTCTAAGTATGAGCGTGATTTTTTTTCAATAATACAACCCTTTAAGTTTTGCGCATGCCATGTATATTCTATAGAATTTGGGTTGGTTCCTTTATAAACACCTGTATCAGGCAAAGCAACTCCATTATGATTCTGGAAAAAATACATTGAAGTATTTGGGTAACGAATTTTAAGTTCATAGCGCTGCTTGGGTATTTCACTGTTAAAAAAAATACGGTTAAAATAATTGTTAAAGTTGAAAAGATTCTGGTATGCAAACGCAACTTCAACTTCATCTCCAACCGAAATGTTCTGTAATGTAATAAACCATGAGTAGTAGGTTTGATCAATTTTGTTGTAGTAATAAATAAACTTTTCTGTTTTGTCAGAGAACGATATTGGTTTTACACTTCCGTCCGGCTGTAATTTTCTTGCAACAAAATAAATGATAGAACTATGTTCGCCCAGTGGTCTGTGATATTTATCTTTATTCCAATAAGCAATGGAATAATGGTCACCTGCAAAATCATCTGTTGGAGGCAAAATAAAAGTTGCATATTTTTTTATTCCTTCTTCACTTAAAAACTTGATCCGGATTTTACGGGAGATAGTACCTGTACTTAGTGTATGCACAGTTTTCTCCTCCAATATCACGGCATCGACATCTTTAAATTGTTCTTCAACTTTTATTTCGGGAGGCTTTTCGGCAGACCATTCATATTTATAATTTTTATACTTATTGTCTTGCGCAAAGGCAATAAAGCAAATCATTACTAAAGAAAAAAAACAGGGAATAACTTTCAGCATAAGTGTAATGTTAGTTTGAGCAAATATAATTATGGTTTATAATTATTGTAAAACCATTTCATTTTTATTTTGAAAATGTATGAAAGCCTTTTACTTTGGCACCATAACAACAAAACAATATTATGGGTAAAGGAGATAAAAAATCCAAAAAAGGAAAAATTGCAATAGGCTCTTTCGGAAAAAAGCGCAAAGCAAGAAAACCAAAGAAAGCGGCTGCGCCAAAGAAAAAAGCTGCTGCTAAAAAAAAGTAATCATTTAGGTTCACGCAAAGGCGCAAAGTTCGCAAAGGATTTGTTTAGAATTATTCTTTGCGAACTTTGCGCCTTTGTGTGATAATTACATCGCTCATGAAAAAATTATTTCTATTTGCCCTCTCTTTAATGAGTGTTTGCGCTCAATCGCAAAATTGCCCGGTAATTCCATTGCCAAATTCCTATATACAAAAATCCGGCACGTTTACCATCAATAAAAAAACAAACATTGTAGAAGGGCCTATCTGGCAAACAGGCGATGCTGCTGCAAGAATTTATTCAACCTACTTTCAAAATTTTTTAGGCTTACCGCTAACAATGGTTGCCGCCTACCGCGATGGAGTTTTTGAAAACGGCATCAATCTCAAAAAAGTAAAGGATGCCGCATTGGGTGATGAAGGATATAATTTAGTGGTAAAGCCTGAAGCCATCATCATTAAAGCGAATACCGATACCGGTTTTTATTATGCGCTGCAAACGCTTATTCAACTAATGCCCGTTGAAGATTTTTACAAACCCAATAACAAAAGCATTAGCATACAGTGTTGCGAAATAACCGATGTGCCCCGTTTTAAATATCGCGGAATGCATTTGGATGTTAGCCGGCATTTTTTTCCGGTTTCGTTTATCAAAAATTATATTGAGCTGATGGCAATGCATAAGATGAATACTTTCCATTGGCATTTGACCGATGACCAGGGGTGGCGTATAGAAATAAAAAAATACCCGAAGCTTACAGAAGTGGGTTCAAAAAGAAAAGAGAGTATGATTGGCGCTTATGATGATAATAAGTTTGACGGTACACCCTACAGCGGCTTTTACACGCAGGAAGAAATAAAAGATGTAGTTGCATTTGCGGCATTGCGCAACGTAACCGTTATACCCGAAATAGAAATGCCCGGGCATGCGTTGGCTGCCTTAGCATCTTATCCGCAATATTCCTGCACAGGCGGTCCGTTTGAAGTGGCTACCAAGTGGGGCGTGTTTGATGATGTGTTTTGCCCTACAGAGGAAACATTTAATTTTTTGCAGGATGTGCTGAGCGAAGTGGTTACGTTGTTTCCATCGCAGTACATACATATTGGCGGTGATGAGTGCCCTAAAACAAGATGGAGGATTTGCCCTAAATGCCAGCAGCGGATTAAAGATGAGGGGTTGAAAGATGAGTTTGAACTACAGAGCTATTTTATAAAGCGCATAGAAAAATTTCTTTTATCAAAAGGAAAAAAAATAATAGGCTGGGACGAAATATTAGAAGGAGGTGCTTCCCCAACAGCAACTATTATGAGCTGGCGCGGAATGGATGGCGGGATTAAAGCTGCGCGCTCAGGTAACAATGTGATAATGACTCCCGGTTCGCATTGTTATTTCGACCATTACCAAAGCGAATCGGGTAATGAGCCTATTGGCTTTGGAGGCAATACGACATTGTTTAAAGTTTACAGTTTTGAACCTGTGCCGCCTGATTCGTTAAATCCTCAACAACAAAAATTAATTGTTGGCGCGCAGGGAAATGTTTGGAGTGAATACATAACCACTACCACCAATGCAGAGTTCCGTGCATATCCTCGTGCTGTTGCATTGGCAGAAGTATTGTGGAGCAGAAAAGACCAGCGCAACTGGACCGGTTTTTCATCACGGCTGCTCAATCATTTTAAACGATTGGATAAACTGAAATTAAATTATGCCAAACATATTTTTGATGTAACCGCCACTACGGCTATTGATACCGTAAACAATAAAGTAACCATAGCCTACAATAAATTTGTGGCTGATGGCGAAATACATTTTACAAATGATGGCAGTGAGCCGTCTTTAAAATCAGAATTATACAAGAGCCCTGTTGCTATTAACAGCACTTCTTCTTTTAAAGCAGCGTTATTCCGCAACGGAGAAAAAGGAAACACGCTTACAAAGAAATATACCATACACCATGCTACCGGTTTGCCTTATTCGCTTACAAACAATTGGAAACAGTATGATGGCGGCACAACTTATGGATTAACAGATGGTATTATTGGTGAATTTAAAAAGTATAATACGTGGGTTGGCTTTAGCGGAAAAGACTTGGAAGCGGTGATTGACTTAAAGAAGGCGCAAGCCATTAAAAAAATAAGCATTAACTTTTATGATTTTAATGCTGCATGGATTTTTTTGCCACAGTATGTTGAGATTTTGGGAAGCTCAGATGGAGTAAATTTTACACCGCTTAAAAAAGAAAACATAAACAAGGGCAGTGAAGTTAATTCTATCGTAAATTTTTCTGCAGCATTAAATGCTGATTTACGCTTCTTAAAAGTATTTGCAAAAAGCATTGGCAAATGCCCCAACGGCACACAGTGTGATGGGCAGGATGCCTGGTTGTTTGTGGATGAAGTAGTGGTGGAGTGATTTTTAAAAACTCGTAAATAGTTCTAATCGTGCTTTGTCATCGGATTAAGATATATAAAATAATATCATCTTATCCCTTTCCTTTTATTTTTACCCCGTGCAACCTCTCCAATCATTTAAAGAAAAACTTTTTAAACCTGTTGATGCCATTACTGCCGAAGCGTTTACCAAACTCTTTGGCGTAATAGTTTTGTTGCAGGTGTTTAGCTTTCAGAAATTCGATTTTATTAATAAAGGCATATTAGAGCCTAAACTGCTTTTTAAGTACGATTTTTTTGAATGGATAAAGCCTTTGCCTGCCACCGCCATGCAGGCAATACCGTTGCTGCTGGTTTTATCTGCCATACTCATTATCATTAATAAATTCCGCAAGGTGGGCGTGGTAATTTTTCTGCTAGGCTTTTCGTATTTGTTTTTGCTGGAAGAGAGTTATTACAACAACCATTTTTATCTGCTCATACTCATTGGGGTGGTGTTGCTGTTTTACAATCCGCAAAAGGATACAGGCACAGGCATTAGTTACATACCTTACTGGTTGTTGTTTTTATTACAGTTTCATATTGCGCAGGTTTATTTCTATGGCGGATTGGTAAAACTTAATACCGATTGGCTTATACACATGCAACCCATGAAAACCTTATTAGAGCAGTCGGCAAAAAGTGCTATTATTCCTTCCATAAATAAAAGCTCTTTTGCGCTTTACCTTTTAACGTATGGTGGTGTGCTGTTTGATTTGTGTATTGCATTTTTATTATGGAACCAGCGAACATTTAAAATAGCACTTATAGCCTGTGTTGTATTTAACGTGTTCAACTTTTTGCTCTTTAACTTTGGTGCAGGCGGAGACATTGGCATATTTCCGTTTTTTATGATTGGCGCCTGCGTGCTTTTTGTTAATCCTGTTTTATTGCGGCAAAAGTTAAATGTGTGGTTCCCTCCAAAACAAAAAGACAATTCTAAAAACAAGAAACAACATTTTGCGCCTGACTTTGCTAAGGCGCGCAGCATTGTGTTACCTTGTTTAATCGTTTACTGCATGTTTCATTTGTTGTTTCCATTCAGGCATTTTTTGTTTGATGGCAACACAAGCTGGACGGGCAAGGCATCTAAATTTGCATGGCGCATGAAAGCGCATACCAAAAAAGCCGATGTAAGATTTTATTATGCGCTTACACCAACCGACTCGCTAAAACTTGCTCAGGCAGGAATGGTAATAAACACCATGCAAATACAGCATTTGTATGAAGACCCTAACACTATTTTGCAGTTTGCAAATTTTCTTGGCAATGATTTAAAAAAATCGGGCTATCCAAATTCAATTATCAAAGCAAGCATTAATGTGAGTATGAATGGCAGACCACCCCAGCCGCTTATTGATTCAACACTGAACCTGCTTGCGCTTAAACATAATAAATGGGGTGCTGAAGATTGGGTGCAGCCATTACATGATTAAATGCTTGCTGTTTAACAGGCATTTTATATTTTAGACGTCCCTTATAAAACACAATCCTTAAAATCACTTTAATGAAAAAAGTATTACTCACATTTGCTCCTTTTATTTTCTTTACGCTAAATGCCCGTGCCGCATGCACACCAGGCTACTCCGAAATTATTGTACACATAGTCCCCGACAGTTATCCACAGGAAATATCTTGGGAAATAACTGACTCAAGCGGCACAGTATTGTTTGCCGGAAATTACCTTGGCGATACCGTTTGTGTCCCGTCTAATTCCTGTTTTCAGTTTAATATTTACGATTCGTTTGGTGATGGCATAATTGCTCCGGGAGGTTTTTGGTTGTATAGCGATGCTGTTTTGGTTGCGCAGGGAAACAACTATGGCTTTGGGGCCACTTATCCTTTTAACTGTCCGCAAGGTATGTTTTGCTCGGGTCCTACAAACATTACCTCCTTTGGTACTTACTATGGACAATACGATAACACGTGGTACACTTATACCCCAATGGTAAACGGCACTTACAATATAAATACCTGCGGACTTAACACCTGCGATACTAAAATTTGGATTTACACTTCATGCCCTGCAAACCAAACGCAGGAATCACCTATGGGAACGTATGCTTATAATGATAGCTCCAACTGCGGGTCACAAGCAAACACCAATGTTATTTTTCAGGCAGGTGTAACGTATTACATACGCATAGGTGATAATATGGATGATTGCCCCGATTCGGTTGGTTTTGTTTTTTCTTATGTGGGAGCCGTTTCCGGTTGTACCGATCCGCTTGCATGTAACTACAATCCTTTGGCAACAGTCAGCGATAGCAGTTGTATTTATCCACCCAATGTTTTATGTGCAGGACCCGATTTAAAGTTTGATAGCATTGCTTTTGTAAACAGCATGTTTTTAATGACGCACATTGCGCAAACCTGCGATGTTAACGAAGGATGCGTGTTAGGCTATGGTACGCGTTATGTAATTACTTTCAGCAGTAAAATAGATAACATAGGCACTACAGATTATTACATTGGCAACTATGTTTCCAATCCTAATATGTTTAACCTTAACAATTGCCATGGGCATGATCATTACGAAGGCTATGGCGATTACCGCTTATATGATATGCAGGGAAACCTTATTCCTGCCGGGCATAAAAACGGTTTTTGTGTGATGGATCTGTGTGGCTTTGGGCAATACCATTGTGGTGATATGGGCATAAGCGTTGGCTGTTATGATGAGTATGGTGCCGGTACACAATGCCAGTGGATTGATATTACCAACGTGCCCGATGGTGACTACCGCCTTGCCATCATATTTAACTCTATGCACCTGCCTGATGCTTTGGGCAGGCAGGAAATAAATTATGCCAACAATGCAACGCAAATTTGTATAAGGATTATACGCAATGCACAAGGTATTCCGTCATTTATAAAATTACCTGCATGCACACCGTTTGTTGATTGTATGGGATTGCCCGGTGGCACAGCAGTTACGGATTGCAATGGTGTATGCAATGGTCCATCGGTTTGGGGAGATACTTACAACGATAACTCGTTAGACTCTCTTGATGTTAACGAATATCTTACTATGCTTACCAACGTAAGTGCACCTGCCACCACCTGCAACGATTTAAGTGGCGATACCACACTTACCGTTTACGATGCAGCACTTGCCAACTGGTGTTTACAAAACGGCAATCACACACATCCAGGAAGCATCAATCACAATCACTGTATTTTCCCTCATAACATCACCAACCCCAACGATACTGTAGGCTTAACCATAACAGCAGCCAACCTTACTTTAAACTACATTGACATTGGCTTTAAATCACCAACAGCCAACTTAAAAGCATACCAGTTTAAAATACATGGTATCAACATACAAAATGTAGTATCGCTTGCAAGCCCGCTTAGCTTTCCGGTTGATTTGCGCTTTAATGCCTTTAACAATAACATTACTGCATTATCGGTTTTAGATAGCTCTTTGGCAAGAAGCAACAGCGTGCAGCCGCTATGCCGCATTTATTTTACGGCACTTACCGATACCGTTATTTGCATTGAAGAAATTATTGAAATGATAAATGCCAATGCTGAAAGAACCATTGATTACATTTTTGGTAATTGCATAAACACGACCACAACATTCGTTGCGGAAATGGCTACTGGCAACATTAATATTTACCCCAACCCCGCTACTGATAATTTAATGATTCACTTTGGAGGATTTAAAAAGCAACCTTCACAACTCTTTGTGTTTGATGCAACAGGTAGGTTGGTGAGCCAAACTTCGGTTTCCGCAAACAATAAATGGACTACTTTAAATGTTTCCTATTTGCAAACCGGTGTTTATACTTTAATGGTCAAGGATGAAAACGGAATTTCAGTCCGAACAAGATTTATGAAAGATTAGATCTAATGGAAGTTCTCAAAGTACATTTCACTTGCTTTTTTATCTTCGCCCTCACCATTAACAAACCATGCTTAATCAAATCAGGTTAGCGGCTTTGCTGCTGTTGTTTTTTATTAATGCGCAATCGCAAACGGTATGGTCATTGCAGCAATGCATAGACTATGCTTTAAAAAACAATATCAGCATAAAGCAAAGCGAAATAAACAATGCCATAAACAAAGGCAACATACAAACCAGTGTTGGTAGTATGATGCCTTCACTAAACGGAAGCGGCAATTATAACTTTAACTTCGGGCGAAATGTAGATCCTTACACCTACCAGTTTACCAACGAAGAAATTCGATCGGGAAATGCTTCACTCAATGCAAATCTTGTTTTGTTTAATGGCTTTGAACTGCAAAACACATTAAAGAAAAGCAAGCTCGATTATTTAGCCGGTAAGTACGATACCGATAAAATACGCAATGATGTTTCCTTAAATGTTGCCACTGCATATCTGCAAATACTTTATGCAAAGGAGCAACTGAAGCTTGCCGGAAACAGGGTTGATGCTGCCATTAAAAACCGCAACCGCATGAAGGCTTTGGTTGATGGAGGATCAATGGCAAAAGGAAGCCTGATGGAAACCGAAGCACAATTAGCTTCTGAAGAATTAGCTAAAGTAACAGCAGAAAATACGCTTAAATCTGCACAATTAAGTTTAACTCAATTGCTGCAGCTTGATTCTGTTGCTTACATAGAAATTGAAGTGCCTGCATTGGATGTGCCGGAGCAATCAGTGTTAACGTTGAGTGTAGAAGAAATTTTTTCAGCATCGCTTGCAAATTTGCCTGAAATAAAAAGTGCAGAATACAAAATGCAGAGTGCCGAAAAATCGGTGGGCATTGCTAATGGAGGAAGGTTGCCTCGCTTAAGTATGTTTGGTTCTATAGGTTCGGGCTACTCGAGTCAAACAAGGCAGGTTAACCGCTTACCATTCCCTACTGGTGATTTTGGACCTACCGGTGATATTTCCGTATCGCCTGCATTTGATACTTCCTATGTATTGGCACCGGTTTTTTCTTCAACAGAGTTTGAGGATACGCCTTTTAATGATCAAATAAAAAACAACCTCAGCAAATCAGTAGGAATAAGCATAAACATACCGTTGTTTAATGGCTTTCAGGTAAATAACAATGTGAGGAGAGCTAAACTGAATTTAGAAAACAGTAAACTGCAAAAACAACTTACTTACAATACAGTTTTTAAAAGTGTACAGCAGGCACACAATGATGTTGTGGCTGCAAATAACCAGTATAAGGCATCACAAAAAAATGTAGAAGCTATGCAGGAATCCTTTACTTACACCGAGAAAAAATACAATGCAGGCATGGCAAACAATTATGAATACACTTTAGCCAGGAACAATCTTACCAAAGCACAAAGTGATATGCTGCAATCTAAATACGATTTTATATTTAAATTAAAAGTTGTTGACTTTTATATGGGCCGCCCAATGTCATTCTAAAACTCAGAACCATATTCACTATTCTCAATTGACCATTCACAATTCATCATTGACTTTATAAATGAAAAAAAATAAAACATTTCGCAATATTATAATTGTTGCAGTTGTAGCTATAGTTGCATTGGTTGTTGCAAAAAAAGCCGGATGGCTTGGTGATGATACTTCGCTTAAAGTAAGCACAGAAAAAGTTTCGCAACAGGACATTATTGAAACCGTTTCTGCCAACGGAAAAGTACAGCCGGAAGTAGAAGTAAAAATAAGTAGCGATGTTTCGGGAGAAATTGTAGAGATGTTTGTAAAGGAGGGCGATGTGGTAAAGAAGGGAACACTGCTATGCAGAATAAATCCTGAAGTGTATGTGAGTAATTACGACAGGGTTGTAGCATCTTTAAATTCTACGCGCTCTAATGTAGAGAGCACGCGTTCACGTTTGGTGCAGGCGCAAAGCCAGTTTGAAAAAGCAAAACTTTCTTTTGACCGCAATAAAAAACTTTTTGATGATGGTGTAATCTCTGCTAATGATTGGGAATCGGTTAAGTCTGCTTACGAAGTTGCAAAAGCTGAAGTGGATGCTGCGAAACAATCGGTGCTGGGTTCTGATTACGGTGTGCAAAGTGCGGCAGCATCTGTTAAAGAAGCAAAGGAAAATTTAAACAAAACAAATATTTATGCGCCTGTAGATGCAACTATCTCTACATTGAGTAAAGAAAAGGGCGAGCGTGTCGTAGGAACAAACATGATGGAAGGAACAGAAATTATGCGCCTTGCTAACCTCAACGAAATGGAAGTAAATGTAAATGTTGGTGAAAATGATATTGTGCGTGTTAAAATGAGCGATACATCGCTTATTGAAATTGATGCTTATCCCGACAGGAAATTTAAAGGAATTGTTACAGAAATTGCAAACAGCGCCAGTTCTTCAAACACTATTAGTACAGAGCAGGTAACAAACTTTCCGGTTAAAATAAGAATACTGCGTGAGTCTTATGCTGATTTAATTCCTGTAGAAAATCCCAATGCATCGCCATTCAGACCAGGTATGAGTGCCACAGTTGACATTCAAACAAAGCGAGCCGTCAACGTTATGTCTGTGCCCATTAAAGCTGTAACCACCAGAGATACTACCATAAAGCAAAATAGCAAAGCACGAACAAGAAACGAAGAGGGAGAATTGGTTACAGTTAAGAAGGAAAGTAAATCAACTGAAAAGAAAAAAGAAGAAGCCGTAACGGAAATTGTTTTTGTAAACGAAGGCGGAGTTGCAAAAATGCGAACAGTAAAAACCGGCATACAGGATAATACCTACATAGAAATTAAAGAAGGATTGAAGGATGGCGAAGAGATAATTACAGACCCATACAATGCTGTTTCAAAAAAACTGAAAGATGGTGATAAGGTAAAAGTGGTAGAAAAGGAGCAATTGTTCAGCGAGCAAAAATAAAAGTTCGTATTTTTTGTAATGCCACTAATACTCCATATTGAAACTGCCACTGATACATGTTCGGCTGCAATATCCAATAACGGAAAACTAATCACTTTAAAAGAAACAGTAAAAACACGTTCCCATGCCAGTTTACTTACCGTTTTTATTGATGAGATTTTAAAGGAGAATAAAATAGCTGTAGCGGATTTAGATGCCGTTGCAGCAAGTAAAGGGCCAGGCTCTTACACAGGTTTGCGTATAGGTGTAGCCACAGCAAAAGGATTGTGTTACGGAGCAGGTAAGCCATTAATTTCTGTAAACACATTGCAAAGCATGTGTGCCGCTTTTTTGATGGACAAAAAATTTGGAGATGATTATTTGTATTGCCCGCTTATAGACGCACGAAGGATGGAAGTTTATTTTGCTTTGTTTGATGAAGAATTGCGTTTTATAGAATCAACGGCTGCAGTTATTTTAGATGAAGCATTTCTTGCTAATTATTTAAAGAAAACCAAAATTTATTTTTTTGGCGATGGTGCCGAAAAACTAAAACCTTTACTTGCACACAACACAAATGCAATCTTTGAAACTGATTTTTTTCCTTCAGCTAAGGGCATGATTGAACTGGCAGAAAGAAAATTTAATTCGAACGAATTTGAAGATATGGCCTACTTTGAACCGTTTTACCTGAAAGATTTTGTAGGAGTAAGTAATCGCTAGTCAAGAAAACTTGCCAGTTTTTTTTAAAACAGTATGTTTGAAACATGCAAGGAAAAACCCAAGGTGTTTTTTTACTTCTCTGTTTTTTTTGTTTGCTGGTTTTTTCAGCCACAGCCCAATCTCCTACATACATTAATTACACCACGTACGATGGTTTGCCAAGCCAGGTAACATATTGCGTTATGCAAGACAGCAAAGGATTTATATGGATAGGCACAGAGAATGGGTTGTGCCGTTTTGATGGAAGAAACTTTAAAACCTACACAACCGATGATGGCTTGCCTGATAATGAAGTATTGAAAATTGCTGAAGACAAACTTGGTCGGTTATGGCTAACTCTTTTTAACGGAGGCGCTTGCTACATGAAAGATGGAAAATTTTATTGGTCAAAAAACGAGTCGGCATTGGCGAAAATTAAGCCCATTAAAAACTTTGTAGGGTATTACTTTCCTGAGGGAGAAAGCGGTTTTTATATTTACGGGGACAAACACTTGTATTACCTTGACTATAACTTGAACGTTAAAAATTATTACGATAACTTTTTATTTGGGCGCAGTACCACCATTGGAGATTCTGATCCAAATATTATTTTTTCAAGTGATAAAATAACCAAACTAAAAAGTGGAAAAATTGTAAAGGAGATTAATATTAACCTTTCACTTGAAGCGTATAGAATACAATGTTATTCTTCCAGATTTAGTTATAACAAAATGTTTTACTTTTTAAAGGAAGAGCAAAAATTAGTTATCGCTCAATTAGACGAACTGCATTTATTGAAAAATACTTTTAATGTTTCCTTTAATTATAATTTTAGTAACATAAAAAATGTTAATAGCTATTATTATATAATGACCCTCAGCAACGTCCTTTTAAGATATAAAGAGACCGATAAGAGTTTTTCTAAACCCGAAGTTTACATTTCGGGTGCAACTTTTAATGATATAATTTTAGATAAAGAAGGAGGAATATGGATTACCTCTTTAGATAAAGGGTTGTACTATATACCTAAAGAAGCAGCAAAAAATTACTCCATAGACAATGGTTTGGCTGAAAACTCTATATATGAGATTTTTGAAATGAATAATAAGATTCATTTTGCCGATCACAAGGGTAATATTTATTCAGCCTTGCCATTAAAAAAACAAGCTTCACTTAATGATGGCAAAGAGGTAAACAGGGTGCTTTCATCAACGCTCTATTCAAATAAATTATATCTGGCAACAGATAGGGGCGTAAAATTATTTGATACCTCTTACCAAAATATTGGTGCTTTTTTACCTATCTATTCCACTAAAGATTTAGTAATTAATAACGATACCGTTTATTGGGTACACCTGGGCGGAATATTTAAAACTCATACTCTCAACTCCAGTTATATTGATACATTAATTACCGGACGAAAAACAACCATAGCCGTTGACAATAGTAACAGGATATGGTATGGCGAACTTAATGGATGTTTTATTTTAACTGCTGGAAAAAAAATTCTTTCATTGGGGGATAAATATCCCATTCTTAAAACAAGAGTTACCGCAATAAGAAAAGCCAGTGACGGAATAATGTGGATAGCAACTCAGGCAAATGGGTTGGTTGGTATGCTCAACGATACTATTTGTTTTCATTTTACCAAACAATCAGGCTTAAGCACTAATAACATTAAATCCATATTTATTGATGGATCAAAAATTGTTACTGCCACTGATAAGGGCGTTGATATAATTGAGTACAATTTAAAAAACAAACAAACGACCATCACTAACATTGATAAATTTAAAGGACTTGCCGATAATGATGTTAATCGTGTTTTTTTAAAAAACGACACGTTATATGCAGGCACTGCACAAGGGTTTTCTATTGTGCCTTTAAAAACAAAATCACCAAATGTACCTCCTACTGTTTATCTCACAGGTTTTACCATTAATAACATAGACACCTTCTTTACATCAGTCTTTGCATTGCCGCATTGGAAAAACAACATTATTATTTCTTATGCTGCAATTTCATTTTCAAGTGGAGACAATATTAAATACCGTTATAGGTTAAACCATTTCAGCCCCCATACCTATACTTCTGATAATTCCGTAACATTGGCAGAACTTGCGCCTGGCAATTATCAATTTGAAGTAGAAGCACAAAACATAAATGGCACCTGGAGCGCTAAGCCTGCAGTAATTGCTTTTGCTATTGAGCCTCCTTTTTGGAAACGTTTGAGGTTTTTATGGGGAGCTTCTTTTATTGCTGCCGGGGTTATTGCGTTGGTTTATTATTACCGGTTAAAAAAATATCGCACAGAGCTACAGTTGCAAAATAGAATGGTACAATCAGAAATTAAAGCATTGCGCGCACAAATGAACCCTCATTTTATTTTTAATTCACTTAACTCTATTCAGCAGTTTATTTTTACTAATAAAAAAGAAGAAGCTAATGAATACCTTAGCGAGTTTGCAAAACTCATGCGAATGATGTTGGATCACTCTAAAGAAAATTTTATTGCCATTAGCGAAGAACTCGAATTTATAAAACTCTATTTAAAATTAGAAAAGCACAGACTGGCAAACAGATTTAATTATGAAATAAATTTTAATAACGAAGAAAAAATTAGTCCATGCTACATACCAAGCATGGTGCTGCAACCGTTCATTGAAAATGCCATTGTACACGGGCTCTCGCCAAAACCTGTTGATGGGTTGTTGCAAATAAAATTTGATTTGATTAGCAACAATCTTAAATGTAGCATAACAGACAATGGTGTGGGCAGAAAAAATTTATCGGAAAGCATTGCCCACAAACATTCCTTTGCCATAAAGGCAACACAGGACAGAATTAATGCTATAAACGCTGCACACCTTACTAAGGTTAATTTTAAAATAATAGATTTGACCGATACGCTTAATCAACCTTCGGGTACGTTAATTGAAATAAATTTTCCTGACATAAAAACATTGTAACAATTTATGATTGCCGCCATTGTAGAAGATGAAGAACCAAGTTTAATTGCATTACAAACACTTTTAAATGATTATTGCCCTGCTGTTACTTCTATCAACTGTTATTCAACTTTTGATGATGCTAAAAACAGTTTGGCAAAAGCAAAGCCCGACATTATTTTTTTAGACATAATGCTGGGCGCTCATAATGGATTTGACCTTATACCTTACTTGGGCGAACCCGTTCCCAAAATTATTTTTACCACAGCATTTGATGATTATGCCATTAAAGCATTTAAAGTTTCGGCAGTGGATTATTTGCTAAAACCCATAGGCATTACCGATTTAAGAAATGCAATTGATAAAGTAATAGACATAAAGTATGAGCAGGATAAACGATTAAAATATTTATTGGCTAACACAGCGCAAAAACCCAGGCTTAAACAAATTGCCTTAGCCACCACCAATGGTTTTACTTTTGTAGAAATAAAAAACATTACCCGTTTTGAAGCCGATGGCAGTTACACCAAAGCATTTACAGTGAGCAAAGATTCATACATGCTGTCTCATAACTTAAAACACTTTGAAGAAATATTAAACGAAGATGGTTTTTTTCGCTGCCACCATCATCACCTCATAAACATAAACCAAATTGCAAAATATGTGAAAGGCAGTGGCGGCTACGTAATAATGAAAGACGGCAGCAAAGCCGATGTTGCCCAGCGCAAAAAAGAAGATTTGATGGTGGCATTGGGCATTCACTAACCGTTGCAAATTTTCTTTTTGATTACAAATCAGTTATTGTAAAAATAGTATCGGTTAAAAGCTTAAAGACCTGCGCTGCAAAGTGTGGATTTTTTCTTTTATGTGTGTTTAAAATATTTGATACGTTAATTAAAATTAATTAACCGCGGAAACCGAAAAGCGAATGAGTAGGTGGAAGTTTAAATCAAATATTTTATGAAAAACAAAATAACTTATTTATTAATGGGAATTGCTCTTATGAGTTCAGTAAATTGCAAAGCGGTAATGTATCGCTTTGTTTATTCAATGACACTCTCAACATCGCCTGGGGGGGCGCATACTAGTTGTTTTACAATTCCAGCTGGTGGTACAATTTACATTAAAAATTTATCAACCTTTAATACAGCTTCTGTATCAAATCCATGTTACTCTAACAACACAAATAGCTGGGGATTAACGGGTACATTAACTGTAAGGACTGCTTATGCTCCAATAGTAACATTAGCTACTGTTTCTTGTTCCACCGCACCTGGCGGAAGTTGGGATTATAATGAGGAGTTGGCCGTAACTCTTCCAAATTGCCCACTTAGTGGCAATGATGGTTGTTCTGGCGCTTACAGAGCAATTGACTTTATCTACAGTGGCGCAGACGTAAGTCCTTTGTGTAATGATCCTATTTTTTTAAGAAGAACCTACTCTGGTCGAACAACTGCCACATCAATATCTACACCAAGCACTTGTGTTGGAAATGGTGCACAGGTTACAATTACTGCAAATAATATTCCCGGCTCTGTTTACACTTGGGAGTACAAACTTTCAACACAGTCAATCTGGACTGTTGCAACAACAAGTGGTACCAATGTTTATCAGCATACTTATTCTGGAGCCCCATCTGTTAATATAAATTTTCGAGCCAAAGCAGGTATGACCGGTTGTTCAATGCAAACTTTATATTCAAATATTGTAACAGTAAAGTGGTGCGACAACAGCGGTGTGTATTGCTGTATAGCAAAACGAGAAACAAGTAATACCAACGAGGAGGAGGAAATAGTGTTAAATAAAATAACCCTCCAACCCAACCCTTCAAATGGAGAGTTTAAGATTAACCTTTACAATAATTCAGAACCAATTAACACCGTTAACATTTTTGACTTATCTGGGAAGTTAATTAAATCCATTAAGGAAAATAACATTGAAATTGTAATGGCAAGAGATATTCCTAATGGCTTGTATTATTTAGAGGCATTAACCAGTACAGAGAAGTATGTTTCAAAATTTTCTATTCTGAAATAAAGCAGTACTAAAATTTGTGTAATCGCCCCGCTTCACAGAGCGGGGTTTTTACCTTGCAGTTATTGTAAACATATAATCACTTACAAATCAATTTCTATCATTAACAAATTAATACTAAGAAATTAAAAACGAGAAGTAAACATTTGAATCGTTAATTAAAATTAATTAACCGCGGAAACCGAAAAGCGAATGAGTAGGTGGAAAGTTTTAAAAAATTGCATTATGAAAAAACATTTATTCTTATTAAAAATTTTTAGCTTATTTATTCTAAGTATAAATAATGTGGTTGCACAATTTCCTTTTTGTACAGGATCTGTATCTTATAATAATGGAACATCCCCACCTAATGGACCATTTATAGTTGATGACTTTAGTTCTAACGCAAGTTGGAGTTTTGAATCTTCTGTTGGAATGTCCTGCTATAGTGGTACTGGAACTATGCAAGTTTTAAATGGCGTGATGAATTATGGGCAAGGGTTAAACGGCATATATTGCGGTAATCCGAACAGAGCTTACAGGCTAAATAGTACTTATAATGGTGGAATAAACAAATTAGGCCCATCATATTATGGTCGAAAATTCAGAGCCCAATGTTCCTTTAATATTTCTAATGGCGAAGCTTATTGTCCATCACTCATAGTAATGGGATTTACATCTTTAGATATTGATCCTATTAGAAGCTATGGGTGTCCACAACCTCCCATAAACAACAACACCTCATTAATGGTCATATTAGGTAATTATCCTGATGGACCAAGTGGTAATTGCATCGCATATAATGGGTCTTCATTCTGGAGGTTATTTATAGCAAAAACTAAGAATGGAGTTTTAACCTCTTCGGCTAATTACATTCCAATACCGGCAGTTAACACCGAACTGTACTTAAGAATGATTCGATCCGGAAATGATGTTTGTATTTCGCTTTATAATAATTCTGATTATTCAGATGCCAATTTAATTGGATATGCTTGCGAAAAGGGTTTCCTTAACCCTGCCGAGTTCCCAGGATTTAATTACTTTCAAATGGGGGGTAATTCGGCTGGCAGTGGAGTTAGGCGAGCAACTATGACTGTTGACAATTTTAGAGTGTACTCAATAGGCGAAGGGGGCTTTTCATTTATTGCAGATTGTAATTCCTCAGCCAAATTTGCAAATAATGAACAAAGCAATGTAAACAGCTCTACACAAAGTTTAAATATAAATTTATTCCCAAACCCTTCCAATGGGCATTTTTCTCTCTCATTTAATAGTGAAATAGGGACTGTGAAACGAATTGAAATTTTTGAGCCTTCAGGGAAAAGGATTAAATCAATCAACTCCATTCTCATTGAAGACAATAAAATTGAAATAGATGCCTCAGACTTGCCTAATGGGTTTTATTTAATTGATGTGATAGGAGAAAATCAAAGAATAAAGTCAAAAGTATCCATCCAAAAATAAGTTCTCAATTTTACATTAAAGAGGAAGGCAGACGTTTTTTGCCATCCTCTTTTTTCATTTACAGAGTTTTTCATGTCAGTTACAAACTCAGTTTGTTCAAATATCAATTAACATTATTTTTTTAAAGAACATAAAATCACTTTTGAAAAGTTAATTGTACTGGCATTTAACCGCGGCAACCGAAAAGCGAATGAGTAGGTATATTGAACTATTTAATCATAAATCTTATGAAAGTATCTGTTAAACTAATCATGGTATGCGCTATGCTATTTGTTTCGGTTTATTCAATTGCTTGTGACATCTCTGTACAAGTGGTGCAAACTAATAGCCTTACGTTAATCAATGGATCAGCAACCTGTACGCTTAGGGTAGTTAATAATTCCCCGCTTCCTAACCAGCCTTTTTCTCTTACTATTAATAGTGGAAATTACTTTATCGGACACACCGTTGCATCTCCAGCAAATGTAGTTCTAATAAATGCTGGAGCAACAAATCCGGTATTAGATTTCCCTGCAAACGTAATTACCGGAAACGATGACCTTGACGTGGTATTTACTTTTGGAATTAATAACAGCGAAAGTTGTAACATTGTGTCCGATTTTCAAAACCAACCATACAGAATTAATGACTTTACTGTTAGCCTTGCAGGTTGTGGAAACCAAACTGATTTAAATGCGCCATCATTTTCAGTTTTTCTTCCAAAATTTAAAGTAAATTTTGCTGATGATCCATCCTTTACCCAAATTAATCAGATTGTTTACAGAAAAGTTGAGATAATAAATAATGGTAACCTTGATTACGATGTAACTAATGGCGGTGGCCTAAAAGTGCAAAACCTGCACAACGTTGATTTTGAAATTTTAGATATTGCAAAAGAAATAGGCTTTAACACCTACAGTGATTTATCAGTTTTCATTTCAAATCCTCTTTCTAACAGTGAATATATAATTGATCAGGCAGATTTCAATACCTTAATGTCAGGGTCTAACATTCTTCCACAATTTACTGGCGCGCAAAAATTGGTTTACTACGAAAAGGTACGAATACTGCAATGCGTTACATCAATATCATCAATGCTTACACCTTACTGGGAAGCCAATGCATTATGGTGCCCAACAAACTCATCTGAGCAGTCTTACTTTAATCAGAACGTTGCTTTTCCTGCACTTACTATACCTCCTCCTGTTTACATTAATCCACCAAGAGATTATTGTTATGGAAGTTCAAATGAAAACGATGTTCAGGTTACCCTGCAAAATGTTAGTGGAACAACAAGTGCTAACAATATAAGTGTTCATCTATTTAAAAACACTGGATCAACTCCAAACTATACCGAAATTAATGCAAACTCTTTTATAGTAACCAGAACAGAAAATGGAGTAACCACCACACTAAATTCACCGGCTGATTATACATTAAATCATCCTGTATCACCATCAACCACACCACATTGCGATGGGCAATTTTATTATGATGATTTTGTAATAGACTTTGCAGATAATTTAACATTACCAAACGGACCAGCAACAACAAATAATATTAAAATAGTTTATTCCATAAAAACTTGCTGCCCCGCTTCAGGTGCTACATGTTTTACACAAAACCAATACTATGATGCCTGGAGAGTAAATGCATCCTATGGAGGCTTTTGTGATGGACTACCACGATTATATCCGGTTGACCCGTTAACTCCTATTGCAATTAGCGGTAATCAATCAATTGGCAATTCAGGAGGGTTTAGTTACGAAGGGCCATATAACATTTTTGTTCCTTGGGGTAACGGCTCTCCACCTACATTTTCAGAACCATATGATGTTACATTTTCATATACAGGAATAGGAAATGGAATGTGGCCTTTAAATACCACCAACTACCAATTTTACATTGATGTAAAATTAGAGTCTGATTTGGTTTTTTGTGGAACAGGGTTATCTGATTTTAGTTTAACATCAAGTTCTCTGGGGACAATCAACCCTACAAGTGCAACTTTTACAAGCGGATCAAACAATCCTGGTATTGTTAAAACGCTGAGATTGTATTTTACATTAACAAATAATATTACCAATTCGCTTGCCAATTCAGATTTAAAATTCTGTATTAAAGGACATTGCCCCAACTCAACAGCAAGTATTGATTTAACGTATTATTATTTACCTGATGCCAATTGCTCCACTTGTGTTTTACCTTTTGCATGTTACAGTCAACCTCTAACTGTGCAATGTCCCGGATGCCTGCGTCAAGGTATACACAGTGATTCCTACCGGATATCACGAACTACCTTCGGATTAGTAGATGCCAATAATAATGGCAGATGGGATGGTGGTTCGCAAACCCCAATAGATGCTTCTAACCTGAATAGCTATCCAGGTGTAAAAAAGAAACGTGTAATGGTAGGTGATGAATTTGAAGGCATATTAAAAACACACGTTGAGTTAAACGGATACCAACCATTTGCATGGTCGTATAATGGAAGTATTCCTCCACAACTTGATTTTTATCATGGATATTGGCACAGTTCATTCTCTCAAGGTCAAAATATTACACCTATTGGCGCGTGGGTGCAAATAATAGAAACCGAGGCAAGTGCTACCTGCACTTCACCTCCCTGCACTACAGTATTAAACCTACCGGCTCCACAAACTTTTAATACTATTAACTCCGCTTGCTATGGTGGAATATCTGGAGTGGATTTTTTCTATGATTTTAGTATCTCGGCTCTTCAAACTGCAAACCCCGGAGCGTCAAACATTCCAACACGTTTTTCCCAGGGAATGAAACTGGAGTTTCACAACAAGTTTAGGCAAACAGGGAATGTTGGTGTTGATGCTAATGCTATGCAACTTAATGAAGGCAACAATTTGATTTATTTAACCTTGCGTCCCGAAACATCACCTAATGTGTATGGCGTACCCGGAGGCTGTCCTCAAGACCCAGACAATGTTGTTGGATCTTATGGTGGAAATTACGATACTTATTGTACAACTTCAGGAACTCCTTTTCCCTGCGAAGACATTCAATGGTTTTGCACAAAACAAGGAGATACATATACTCAAGTTGGGTTTGCAACTGATGCTAAATTTGGATGTGTGCCACCAGGTGGTTGGGCAAATAATAGTGGGGGTTGCAGATATTTGTTTAACTGTGCTCCCAATATGGCTGTTGGAAGAGCTTTTGGAAATGGCGGGATAAATATATTTCCGTTTGAATATAGAAACTGGAGCTATCTAGACCACGTTGATGTTACTTTCCCAGCAGGGTTAATTCCTAAAGGACTTGTTTTTTCATGGATTGGTTGGTACAATAGTTCAGGTTATGGTGATGTTTATGAATCTTCAGCATTGACCAATGCAATGGTGACCAATTTAACAACTACTTCTGCAACTCTGAACTTTTCGGCATTAACAGATGATGGTAGTGAAAATCCGGTTTCTACAGGAACCTATTTCGGGAAGATGGATGATAGCTATTATTTTGATGCTTTTACATTTGCTTTTGATGCGGACTGTAGTTTCCCGGATGGAGATAATTCGCCCGTTGGCAATATGACCTGGGTAGAGCATCAAACATATGCACCGCAACTGATCGGTTTTTCTAATTCTAATGGCACTAATCCTATTACGGCAAATCCTGATCCGTTTACGCAAGGGAGTTATTCCGTAATTCACAACAGCCCTGATCTTATTATAACAAATCAAATAACAGCTCAAGGTACTTATACATATAATGATCCAACATTTTGGTATGTAGATGTTACCAATACAAGTTCTGGCGCCTATGCTTATCAGGCAAACGCAAAAAATGTTTGGTTGAGCCTCACATCAACCGCTAACACATCATCAAACCTTGCTGTTTACAGAATTCAAGTGCAAGATCAACAGAACCCATTGGTGTTTTATGATTTAGTATCAGCCAACGGTACCAGCCCGGGCGTGGGTAATTACCTAATGGATAACCTATACTACATACCAGCAACTGCACCTGCTTATATGCAAAATTTACCGCCATCAACTTCTCCAAATAATTTCTTTAGGTATAAGGTAAGTGTTTATCATGTTAACTGTTCCGAAGGAGACGAAATTCAGGTTAACACAGGCTGGTTGTGTAGCGCAAAATTGAATACAATGACTGAATACCAAAATCTGCCATGCTCTACAGAGATAGTTAGCGACATACTTATTGTTGAGCCTACACCATCTGACTTGTTAGTTTGCGTTAATGGTAACGGATGTGATTTAAATTACACCCCGGTTAATGCTCAACCTTGTTCAACGGTTACATATCAAGTTAGAGTTGAGTCGCATGAACTTGGTTTTTTAGATGCCATTAATTTTAATATGACTTTACTTGCCGGATCAGGCTTAAGTTTTTCAGGTAATGCAACTATTACATATCAAGGAGTTAATCTTGGTTCAATTTCGCCTGTAGGAAACACGCTTAGTTTTAATTTATCAAATGCATTATTTGCGGGAACAGGATTGGATGTTACTGGGCTTCCTGGGGTTCTCAATGGTAATTTTCCTGATCCTGATGACCACTTTTTTATAGTTACTATTACACTTCAGACAGGTTGTGAATTCTCGTATAACTTAGACGGAGGCTTTCAAATAAATGTTGATGCATCTTGCTGCCAGCAGGTGATAGAACAGTATCAGGACTTTTACAATCCGATATTAGAGTCTCCAACGTTTAATTACGATGATATGGATGTTAGTTTTACATCTGGAATTAGCCCACAATGCGGGAACATATTTTCCTCTTCGGTTACTGTTGTAAATAACTCCACCGATCCAAGTAATTCGGTTAACAATGTATTATATGTTGATGTGCCAACCGGAGTATCATTGACAAATTTTTCCATTGCACCGGTTAACCCCCTCGGTCCATCGCCCTATATATGGAGCCCATCTACGTTAGGAGGATTAGCAAATGGTTCTTCTGCAACCATTACATTTGATATACAAGTAAATAATATGCCTTGTGGTTCGTTTGATGCAACTGCTTCAGTTTATACTGATGATAATGTTATTTGTCAATCCTTTCCTTGCTCAGTTGTTCACCAATTACAAAGTAGCCTACTCATAAGCAACACAATAACCGCTCCTTCATCATCCTTCACCTTACCCTCAACCAATCCTTGCACCGGAGTTGCTATTTCATTTACCCCTGATGTAACTTGCCCTGGTGTAATTTATGAATGGAATATTGATGGAAACACCTACACAGGAGCCAATGTAACACACACTTTTAGTGCATCAGGTAGTTTTAACGTTAGTCTTACAACATCATTAGGTATGGGCGGATGTTCTTCTGTTACAAATAACAGTATTACAATAGATCCTTGCGGCCAACCCTGCGATGGAACCAAATTCACAACAAGCATTAATTCTTGCACCGTTGACTTCACAGCGTTTCCTGCAAACAACTATGCTAACGGCTGTGATGCAATAATGTATGCCTGGAATTTTGGTGATGGGACTCCTCCGGGACCTTACTCAACTTCTAATCTTGCTTCACATACTTACAGTACGAACGGCACTTACTTTGTTTGCATGGCTGCCATTTGTTACGATATTGATAATGGAGTATGGAAAGAAATAGAGTACTGCAAATACTGTGAAGATGTGGTTGTGGATTGCAGAAAAGACACCTGTAAAGATGTGAAATTTACTTCTATCCTTACTGATTGCAAAATTGACCTCACGGCATATGCACCCGGCATGGCAGGTTGCTCAAGCATAGAGTATGAATGGAATTATGGAGATGGTAACAGTTCGGGAATTACCACTTCAAACACCATCAGTTATACCTATACTACTGAAGGCACATTCAATCTATGTCTTACTGTTTATTGTCTTGATGAATATGGAAGAGTAATTGCCACCTGCAGATATTGCGAAGATGTAAAGCCAGAGTGCAGCAGCTGTGATGAATCAAAACTTTTAACACGGTCTGACCAATGCAATGCAAGCTTTGAGGCATCGGTTCCCGGCATGACTAATTGCAGCTACATTGAATATGTTTGGTATCCCGGAGACGGTAACGTATTACCAGCTTCTACAAGCAACATTTTTAATTACAATTATTGCTCATCAGGAATTTATAATGTTTGTTTTGAAGCAAACTGCTATGATTCAAACTCCAACCTTTTATACACCTGTAAGGTTTGCAAAGATGTAGATATAAAATGCATTGAGCCATTCTGCATTAAAGTAGAGAATCCTTTGGCTGGTAGTTTTACTGGAGTTGATATTGGGCGACAAATTGTTTCAACACCCGATGGTGGCTACGTTATTGTGGGTACAGTAAACTCAAACAGCACAACCCCAGCCAACACCAACGCAACCAATGAGGGTGATACATATTTTGCAAAATTTGATGCAAATAATAATATTGAGTTTCAACTCCGCTTAGGAGATATTTCAGGTTCTTACTACAATGAACGTGGGCACTCAGTTTTAGTCAGGCCGGATGGTTATTATGTTTCAGGGTTAACTTACAAAAGTTACGGGGTTGATCATGATATACAAATTGTTAAAATATCACTCAATGGAGCTATTGAATGGGGCAAAAGATATGGTAACAATAACAGTAGAAAAGATGATCCGGCTAAATTATTAGATATGTCAGCTAATGGCTCCGGTAATATACTTGTCGTTGGAAGTTCAAATAATTCGAGCACGTACAACAGTCCATTTGATATATCACTTACTAATAGTGATTTTATTGCCTTTGTTATTGACCCTTCAGGCAATCAGGTTGGAGTCTTAAAGAAAAGATATAATTATAGTTCTGCCAACACCGAGTCAGAATACGCACGCGATGCAATAAAAATAAATATTGGCAATGGCGATGAGTATGTAATCGCAGGAGACTATGCTCCATGCACAACAACTCCCGGATGCACGGACAGAGATGCTTATATCATTAAGCTGGATGCCAACTTAATTGTTACTGCAAGCCAAAAATTATCGTTACCATCAAGAGTAGAAACTGTTTCATCGGTTGAGTTTATAAATGGGCAAATAATTGTAGGAGGTTCTAATCAATTAACAGGTTCTTTAGAAAAAGCATGGCTTGCAACTTTAAATGCAACCAACCTAAGTGTGATTTCCTCTGTTGAAATATCCAATGGATTAAACAGTAATTCAAAAATTTTGGGCATGAATAAATCCGCTGATAATAAATTATTAATTGCAGGACGATGCACAAATAATTCAAATGATGATGGATTGGGAATTCAATTAAATTTAAATGGTGGCTATAATATTGATTGGTCGGTTTATTCAAATTACCCATCCAATAGAGATTATTTTAGCACCATAACAGAAAATTATCTTGTTACTGGGTTAAGAAAAGAAGCGTCACCGTTTGTTGAGGAAATAACCATATCAAAATTGTGTGCTGCCAACGGATTAAATTGCTGTGTTGAAAATTTAACCACAGTTGTTAGCCCAATTACATATTCAGACAATGGACAATCATATTCTTCTTCATTAAGCCTAAATACTACTTCAGTGTTAGTAGATATTCCTGCGTATTCATTTCCGGTTCTGTGTTCTGATAATACTCGTTTAACCATTAGTAGTCAAACAATGCCGGATGGTAATATTGTTTTGTATCCAAACCCTAATACTGGTAAGTTTACAATCAAATCATTAAATGAAAACCTTTCCATTCTTAAAATAATTATTAGAGATTTCTCAGGACGGGAAGTGTATAATCATAAAATAACCTCGGAAGATGTGCATAGTTATATGGTAAATAATGACTTGAGGTGGAGCAATGGACTTTATACAGTTATTATAACCGACTCCGCTAACAAAACGCACAGTTTTAAAGTATCAGTTCTTCAATAACAATAAACCAGCAATTCAAATTCTTAAATACGTCATAACATTTTTAAAAAAATTTATATGAAAAGAAAAATTTTAATCTTAGCGTTTGCACTAATCAGTGCAAACGCTTTCTCTCAGCCATTCCCCTGCGCTCTACCTCTTTGTACAGGCACAGTTGTAAACGAAACATACAACTCAACAGCAGGTTGGACTAATGCAAGTCTTGGCACAATGAGCGTTGCACCTTCAACAATGAATTATTCTTTTGCCGGAGAAGCTGCTGGTCCGCTGCGTATGTATAAAAGTTTTCCCACTATAACTCCTTATTCAAATAATTTTGTAGCTGAGTTTGTAGCAACAATCACATCACTTGCTCCTAATCAAACATTTTGCCCACAGCATTACTTATTTGCTGTTACAGCATCAAATACCCATCCTCAAGCAGCCAACAACGATGCGTTGTTTGTAATGCTTAACTCCGTTTACAATGTTCCTAATAATCTTTATTTTCAACTTGCTTATAAAGACGGATCCACCCCGATTGTTTATAGCCCCGTTGCCACTGCAATTCCATTGCCAGCCGCTGGTACATATTTTTTTAGAGTTATTAAGAGTGATGTAAACTTTCAATTATATATTGCTACTGACCCTAATTTTACTTCTTTAATTCCAGGAGCACCCATTCACATGTATGTTTGTGATGTAATCAGCAGTCTTCGTTTCGTTCAGCATGGCAGATTAGACACAGACATTAAAAGAAAACTTGGCGCAAAGGTTGACAATCTTAAAATTTGCCCTTACACCTCTGGCTGTTCCTTTGCACCATCTCCTTGCAGAATGGCTTCAAACAATAGCAACTCTACTTTAACCGAATCTGAAATTTATCTTTATCCCAACCCAACATCCGTAAATATTTTTATTTCAAATAAAAAGGCTGAGGTAATTGACAAAGTAAAAATTCTGAACCTAAACGGTAGTTTAGTAAAGTGGGTTGATTTAAAACAAAGCGATGAGTTATCTTCTATTCCGATTGATGATGTGAAAAATGGTCTTTACTTAATTGAAATACACACAAATGATAAGGTGTATCAACAAAAACTTTCTATTCAACATTAAAGTTCTATGTCTCCGTTTTTTTCTAAAATATAAAGCAGCCTTTGTGCTGCTTTATATTTTTATTTCTCTTGTTACGTTAAAACAAATTTGTTTCAGTCAAAAAAAGGGAAGCAACTAATTTTTTCTCAAGTTTTTTATCTATGTTTTAAATAAAAAATAACGCAGGTTTTTAAATAATTTATTGAGAATTAAAACTATTAGCCCAATTTTTTATGCTCTTATCAACCGGAATAAAATCAATACCTAAAGTTTTTTTAATTTTTTCTGATGAATAAAAATGTTTGTTAAGTGCCGTGCGCGCAGTTTCTTTGCTAACCATAGGTTTGTTGCCGCTAAAAAATGACTTGAACATTTCTACCCTCCACGCCATTTCAGCAAGCGTTGAATTGACTTTTATTGAAGGACGTTTAACCTGCAATGCATCGGCAATGGCAAACAATACTTCTTTATAGCTTTGGTTATCGCTGCAAACAATAAAGCGCTCGTTTGTTACATCGCTATTCATTAATTGAATCATGCAATGGCTTACATCACGCACATCTACAAATCCGTTTATGCCTTCGCTATAAAATTTCAAACCTTTGTAAACATTGGCAAACAAAACAGAGCTGTCGGTTTTAAAATTTCCTTCGCCAATTATTACAGTGGGGTTAACCATTACAGCATTTAAACCTTCGAAAATACCTCGCCACACTTCACGCTCGGCATTGTATTTACTAATGGCATAGTTAGAGTTGTGTTTAGTGTTTTCCCAAACTGCGTTTTCATCTATTACATCACTCTTTTCTGTTCGGCCCAATGCTGCAACAGAACTTACATGGCAAAGTTTTTTTATTCTTTTATTTAAACAGGCGTTAACCATATTGGCAGTTCCTTCGGAATTAATCTGCTGCATCAGATCATTATCTTTTGCAATAAAAGAAACCATAGCAGCACAATGATAAACATACGTAATACCATCTAATGCATCTTCCAAAGAAAAAACATCCAATACATCACCCTCAACAAATTCTATTTGATTAAATAAATGAGACGCCTGCTTAAATTTATTTTTTAAAAGTGTGGTTGATGAGGTAGGGCGTTTTAATACACGTACTTTTTCTCCACTAATTACTAAATCAAAAACCAGTTGTGAGCCCAGTAAACCGGTGCCGCCTGTAACAAGAATATGGGACATTTCTAAGTTAATGAGAGAAAAGGGAGAAGGCAAAAGTAAAAAGTAGCGGGTATTAAACACCATGATCTTTTAGGAAACGCAAAGCACATTAAGAAAAGTTTGCACGCCCTGCTTACAGCAGGCAAGCTGGCAGTGTTTGCATGAGTAAAAATTTCAAAATAAATATCCTCTGTGCAACTCTCCTTTACTCTGCAACTCTGTGTTGCTTTTTTTCTGCGAAACTTTGCGTTAACCTTCGCGCAACTTTGCGAGAAACCCTGTGTTGCTGTTGTTTTAAAACGCATCATGTATTAATGTATCGCCTCTGAATCATTTGGCAATTTCTTTCGCCTGCTGTTATTTTTGTTACAAAGCATTTACTTGCTGATGCTCTGCACAGTCAATACGTAATTCAGTATCGGCAAGTTTAGAGTTTAAGAGTTCGCAAAAGTGTTGATGCCCTTTTTTATTGGTTTTATAAAAGTGACAGGTAAAGCACATTCTTTGCATGGTAATTACTCCCGATTTATTGAGATGATGAATGATGTCTAACAAGCTTAAGAGTAAATTAGCTTTATCAGAAGAATGCAGTTTGTTAATAGGAACTTGAATTTGTTTTGCAAACATGGATGTATGTGTTGCCGTTTCTTTGCCCTTTTTTGTTAAGTGAATAACATAGCTCCTGGTGTCAGTAGGCTCAAATTCTTTTTTAATAAGCTGTTTTTGTTCCAGTGTTTTTATGGTGTCACTTATAGTAGCTTTTGTCATATTAAACTCGCTTGCCAAATAGCTTACCTTTCGTTTTTCGTTAGTGTGGTGCAACAAAAAAATAAGCACCTGAACCTGTATTGGGCTTAGTGCAAATTCCTTGCTTTCATTCCAAAGTAATACCCTGAATGCTTGCGAAATTCGTTCTAACGAAGCAACAATTTTACTTTCAATGCTTGAATTTTGATTATCTAAATCAAAGGCAGATTTTTTCATTACTTACAGCCTTCCATTTCAATTATGAAATAGCCTTTACTCTTAATATCTGCTTCCCAGTTTGGTCGCAGTGTTTCAACATGGCAAAACCTGCATTCTTTTGATGTTAATGGTTGTCCCTCTTGTCCTTTAGTTTTCAGATACGCTTTTCCATAACCGTAAATAATGGTTGTATCTTTAATTTCAACAGGGGCAAGAATATCAAAGTGCATTACACTTCCATCCTTTTTTGTTACGTAGGTATCCCAAACTGCAACTTTCATTTTATTTTTTGAATTATTTTGAGTTTGACTACAGCCCGAAAGAAATGGCAATAGAAAAACAAGTGTGATAAGGATTTTCATTTTTTAAAAAAAATTTAATGCCCCGTAAAGGTAGGGTTCTAACTTTAGGGGGCAATTGGTTAACCTTTTACATCAGCCATTGAAGCACCAAAATTGATGTGTAGTACATTTCCGTTTGGCGTTACCAAAGCCGGAACAGATTTTACGCCTGCTTTTTCGGCTTCGTTAATACGTGATTTGTCATTGCCAAAGTGAACTACTTCAACTTTATCGGCACCTAATAGGTTAATAATGTCGTGCTCTGCGCTTACGCAAACAGGGCATCCTGCGTGATAGAAAACTGATTTACTCATTTTTTAAATGGTTTGATTGTTACGACAATATAGTCAGGGCAAATATAGTTAGTTATCCTAACTATACAAATTAAATTTTCAAATTTTATTGTGCCCGGTTAGGGCAAAGCGTTGCCTTACAGATTAATGCCCTGATAGGTTTGAGTTAAAAAATCAAAAGATAGAAATCCTCTATATAACCCCGCTTGCAGCAAGCAAGTCCGTTACTTTAAAACCTTGCGTTGCCTTTGTTTTTATGGATTAAGTTTAGAGGCAACAAAGGGTAAGGGAGGAATATTCAGAAAGATTAGTTTATGAATTGGAAAACAAAACTACTTTAAGTAAATTTTACAAACTTTAAACTGCCCTCCAACTTCGCAGAGAGAAAATACTTCGTCTTTATCGGTTTTTATGTAGCTGTCAGCAAAAAAAAGAAACGTCTGAGATGAAAGTTCATTGCTTAATTTAATAATCTGCGCTTCACCAACTTTAGGAAATACGGCATAACACCCCTTTAGATTATCTTTTTTTGCAGTTGGCTTAGTTATTATTTTACCGTCTTTGTTTTCTTTTAAATCTGAATTAAATAAAACACACGAAAAACCATTTTGGTTGATTGGTATTGTTCTGGTAAAGCCAGCCTCTTGATTAAAAAAAGCTACTTCTTTACCGAAGTATTGCTGCTTTAGAGAAGTTAAATCAGTATTAATTATGGCTTGCATATAGTTAGAGGAGTTTCTATATCCATCATCAAGTGTGAAAGCTTTCTCCAAATAAAGGCATAAAGAATTATCATCAAAAATCTTAATCTCTCTAAAATTGTAATTAATCAGTTTATAGTTGCCGCTTTTTTTAACCGCTTCATCAGGTTCTGGTTCATTAAAAGCAATAAATGATGATTTTAATGTTTTTGTCTGACTATTATACTTAGCTGCATAAATCCCAATGGCATCGCCATTTAAATTTGGAGAGTATTGGTCAAAATAAAATACATTGTTGTTTTTATCAATGCTAAAAATTCCTCTGCGCACTAATTTTTCTTTGCCTGTAATTCGGCTCTTCACCATATCATGGTTTGTTACTTCTTGTGTAGCGGCATCAAATACAAAAAGGCGGTTTGGTTTTTTATACACCTGCATAATGTAAGGATAGATAGCGATGAAGGCATTGCCTTGCTTGTCTGATGTTATAGCGGCAAGTTCAAAATGATCATCGTCAGATAGTTTCAGTTTTTTCTGGTATTTAATTTCTCCTGCTGCACTAATCATTGCTATTTGCACATCGGGTGTTACCAAATTTTCGCCAGCTACGGTTTTGTCAATAAAATGCATGCATACGGTGTTGCCGGTTTCCTTATTAAACTGTGTTATAAAATATCCGGTTTTGTTTTCTTTATCGGCATTGCTCTTTAAAATTTCTTTACCGCTATCAATTGGCTTTCCCGATTGGTCGTAGGTGGTAAGCAGCAACCTGTTCATTTTATCTTTTACGTTGTAGTAACTGTAAAAGAGATTTAACTTGCCATTATAAAAATCAAGCGAGTGTATTCTAAATGCTTCTGCATCAACTGGAGGGATAACAACAGGGAAAGAAAACACTTGTTTTAAATCTTGTCTTGAGTAAGCATAGAGGGTTGCATAGCGATCACGTTTTTCTTTTTCAACTTTTACCATGTAAACAGCAGCATCGCTGTAGCTGCTAAAAACGGCATAGTCTTTTTTATCCAGCGTAACGGTTTCGCCAGTTTCAATAACAGGTTTTTGGCTGCGCACAGAAGTTGTAAGAAAGATAAATAAGGCGCAGAAAGTAAGTTTTAAATTTCTCATATAGTAAACAGTTTTTAGAATTTAAATTGTTGAGGTGAAAGTAAATTACTAAATCTAAATGTCCAACTTATGAAACCAGTTAACCTACTTTTAGAAAATTTAAACTTTCTAAAAGTTAATGTTAAGCAAAACCTTCAAGGGTTAGTGCTATCAAATAAGAATTACACCAGCTTAAAACTCTCTAAAAACTTGGTAGTATAATTTCCTTTTCTAAAATCTTCGTTTTTCATTAACTGAATATGAAAAGGTATGGTAGTTTTTACGCCCTCAATTACATACTCGCTTAAGGCACGTTCCATGGTGTTAATGGCTTCTTCGCGGGTTTGGGCAATGGTAATGAGTTTAGAAATCATACTATCGTAATTAGGGGGTATTACGTAACCGGCATACACGTGCGAGTCAACGCGCACACCATGCCCACCGGGCACGTGCAGGTTGGTAATTTTTCCGGGGTTGGGGCGGAAGTTATTGTAAGGGTCTTCAGCATTTATGCGGCACTCAATAGAATGCATTTCGGGGTAATAATTATCGCCACTAATGGGTTCGCCAGCGGCAATTTTTATCTGTTCCTTAATTAAATCGTAATTAATTACTTCTTCTGTTACCGGATGCTCTACCTGTATGCGGGTATTCATTTCCATAAAGTAGAAGTTGCGGTGTTTATCAACCAAAAACTCTACCGTGCCCACCCCTTCGTATTTTACTGCCAATGCCGCTTTAATTGCTGCATCACCCATTTTATGACGCAGTTCTTCAATCATAAAAGGCGATGGTGTTTCTTCTAATAATTTTTGATGCCTGCGTTGTATGCTGCAATCGCGCTCACTTAAATGACATGCCTTGCCGTATTGGTCGCCCGCAATTTGTATTTCAATATGGCGTGGTTCTTCAATATATTTTTCAAGATACATGCCATCGTTACCAAAAGCTGCACCTGCTTCCTGGCGTGCGCTGTGCCATGCATTTTCAAAATCTTCGGGCTTCCATATAATACGCATACCACGCCCGCCACCACCTGCAGTAGCTTTTATTATAATAGGATACTTTATTTTGTCTGCTATGCTTAGTCCTTCTTCTAAATCATTTAACAGACCATCACTGCCGGGTATGGTAGGCACACCGGCTTTTTTCATGGTGTCTTTGGCATTGCTTTTATCGCCCATGCCATCAATCTGATCGGGAGTAGCGCCAATAAATTTTATGTTATGGTCAGCACAAATTTGAGAGAACTTAGAGTTCTCACTTAAAAATCCGTAGCCGGGATGTATGGCATCGGCATTGGTAATTTCGGCTGCCGAAATAATGTTGGCAATATTAAGATATGAGTCTTTGCTGGGCGGAGGTCCAATGCAAACGGCTTCATCGGCAAAACGCACGTGCAGGCTTTCGCGGTCGGCAGTAGAGTAAACAGCCACCGTGTTTATGCCCATTTCTTTGCAGGTACGTATTATTCTTAAAGCAATTTCGCCCCGGTTGGCAATCAGTATTTTTTTAAACATAGAAGAAAGTTGATTGGGTGATTGGGTAATTAGGTAACTGAATGTATTAAGACGGTGAAGTTAAATAAGCATGAGTATGCGCTTAATTCCCTATTAATCTTAATATACTCAATGCCTAAGTTTTAATTAGGTTCAATTAAAAGCAAAGGCTGATCGTACTCAACAGGTGTGGCATGGTCAACCAAAACTTTAACTACCTTGCCTTTAACATCACATTCAATTTCGTTAAAAAGTTTCATGGCTTCTATGATGCAAATAATCTGACCGGGTTTTACTTCATCACCTACGTTAACAAAGTTGGGTTTATCGGGAGATGGTGTGCGGTAAAAAGTACCAATCATTGGTGATTTAACTGTATGGTACTTGCTTTCGTCAGCAGCTTTTGCCGGAGATTCTGCTTTGGGTGCCGCGGGCGCTGCAACAGGTGCGGCAGCAGGCATGACAACAGGCGCAGCCATTACAGGTGCCTGAGCAGCCATAGTTATTATTTGCTCTTTTATAGCATTTTTAATGGTGATTTTAATGTCCTTTTGTTCAATAGACACTTCGCTTACACCTGCTTTACTTACGAACTTTATCAGTTCTTCAATTTCCTTTTTATTCATAAAGGCTTAGGATTGTTAAAGTTCAAAAGTAGGGTTTTTTGGGAAATGAAAAAAAGAAGGGCTTAAGAGAGGAAAGCCAAGAGTTAAAAGGTTGCGGTATAATATCAGTGCAGAAAACAAACAAATAGAGCTACTTTGCAAAGTCAGCGTAAAAAATACGTATTGAAAATTGAAAACTAAACGCGAAATACTTAGGTAAGGATTTGAGCAGGTGTGAGCATTATTGAATAACCAATTTTATTGATAATGCCTTTTCTCCATCAATAACTCTAGCAAAATATAACCCTTTAGCAAGTTGAATATTTACAATTTCGTGTGGTGAGTGGAGCATTTGGCTGTACACTCTTCCTCCAAGCATGGTGTAAACCTCTATATGTTTCGCATTAAAGCCATCTGCGGTTCTCAATTGAAATTTTCCTGTGGTGGGGTTGGGGTAAATTTTAATCGCCTGCACATCTGTTTTTTCTATAATGCCAACAGAGTTTGTTGTTTTAATTATGGTGCCATTTTCCCCAACAGCATAACCTGTTACCGAATCGGGAAAGCAAACCGAAAACAACCAATTGCCTGTGCCGCTTGTTTGCGTTATCCAGTTTGTGCCACCATCAATTGTTTTAAGAATTTTTCCGTTGTCGCCAACAATGTATCCAGTATTTGCATCTATAAAATAAACCGACATTAAAGAAAGCACAGTTCCGCTTGTTTGCGTTAACCAATTTACCCCGCCATTAATTGTTTTAAGAATAGTACCGCTTCCACCAACTGCAAATCCGGTATTGGTATCAACAAAAAAAACAGCGCGTAATATTTGAGCACCAACTGTTTGCCCTGCCCAGGTTGTTCCGCCATTTGTTGTTTTAAGTATAGTGCCTGCATTGCCTGTGGCAAAACCGGTATAGGCACTTACAAAATAAACAGATGAAAGTTGCTGGTTGGTAACAGTTGTTTGAGCAGTCCAGCTTGCGCCTCCGTTAATTGTTTTTAAAATGGTTTGTACGCCAAAAGCGCCTCCGGCAGCGTACCCAGTATTTGCGTCAACAAAACTAACTGAACTTAACTGATTTGTTGTGCCGCTTATTTGTGGCAGCCAGTTTATTCCGCCATTAGTTGTTTTTAAAATAGTACCCATATAGCCCACTGCATATCCGGTATCCTCATTTAAGAATGAGGCCTCAAACAAATCGTTGGAGGTTCCGCTTGTTTGTTGTGTCCAGTTGGCTCCGCCATTTATTGTTTTTAAAATTACCCCTCCATTACCAACTACATAACCGGTATTGGCATTGGTAAAAACTACTGATTGTAATATGGAGCCCGATATTCCGCTTGGTTGTATTATCCATTGCGCTACAGCTACAAGTGATAATGCAAGTTGGGCAAACAGTAACAAAACAATTTTTGTCATTCTATTCTTTTAGAATCAATGTAATTAAGTGTTAACTTAACCTAACTATGGAAACACCACTCCAGGATAATCATTGGCGTCAACCATGGGAATTTTACAGGCATATTTCAGGTTAATGGCTTTAATAAATTCATTAGCTACCAACGCATAGCCCTTGCCATTAGGATGAATGCCATCCAGCGAAAATGCTCCGCCCTGTACAAACTGGGCTGTAAATGTTACGCCATTAAAAGTGTATCCGCTTTTAGCGGTTTTAAAAAATGCGTTTATATCAACAAAAGCCAAATCGTAATTACTGGCAACGGCAAGCAGCTTAGCATTAAATGCTGAAATGGCTCCTCTTATTTGTGTTATTTCAGCGGCATCCAATACATATTTATCTAGTAAAGGATACAGAGGATTACTGCCCCATTGCGCACATTTTACCGAATCGAGCGGGAGCGATAACAAAACAAGTTCTGTGCTTTTTACTTGTCGCATACCACCGGGTGCTGTTGCATCAATCATTACAAATGCATTGGATCCGACTGTAAATTGTATGGCAGGATTTATTGGTGTGTACAATGTATTTAAAGTAGCGGCCGTGTTAGCATCTAAAGTTAATCCGTTATATGGGATGGTATTAAAATAAGGGATATCTAAAATATCAGGGATGTTGGCAACGGCTCCTTTAAGTGAAGTTGCTGATGCAAGTTGCGAAACCTGTAAGTCAACTTCGTTGTTAAATACAGAGGTAGTGGTTATACTATCTAAAGTTGCATCAGCACCTGCTATTGCATAACCCAACACATCATTACTTCCTATCCAATAAGTAAAAAATGTTGGCATTTGACTTACAGCATCTTGCAATACAGTGGAAGTGCCGGGGTTTGAGGCAAACCTTGAGTAAAATGGATTTTTAGAAATAATAAGGTTTGGATCGCCAAAGGTACTTTGCCTTACTTGAAATGTACGTATTCCGGGCACACCCATATTGTTAAATGGTCCGCCTTGTGAGTTGTAAACATAATTTGTTATTACACTTGCATCGCCCGTTGCCGAAACATAATCGGGCAGCACTTCTACCGAACCGTTGCAGGTGTTTTTATATTTTAATGCAAGTCGTGAGTTTGAAATAAAAGTATAAGCATCTATCCCAAAGCCCACATCGCTATTTGCCAGAGGTTGTTTAAAGGCACCTCCACCCACCACTGCAAATTGTGTTGCCAGTATAGATGGATACGAATAAAACTGACCATTATTATACAACGCAGCATCCATGTAGCCCGCAGTAAGCGAGTTACCCACGGCAACATATCTCGAAAAATCAACTCCGTTATTATCAAAATTGAGTTCAGATAATTCGGGTTTGCAGCCTGCACAAAACAGTAACAACAATACGTATTTTATTTTTTTTAAGTTCATCGCAAAAGGTTTAGTGTGCAATTAAAACTCATAGCTCAATCCAAGCCCAATAGCATGAATGTATGTTTTAAAACTTCCGTCAAGCTGGGTTTGAATATTTTTATCCTGTCTTTCTTTTATACTTTCAAAAGCATAAGATATATCAATTGTAAACTGATCGTTTACATTATACCCTAACCCTCCGGCAAAAGCATATTTATTTGCATCAGGTAAATCAGGACTAACATATCCATCTTTAACCGGAGTTTGGTCATAAACTGCTCCGGTACGTACAGTAAATTTTGTGTTTACATCCCACTCTGCGCCAAGGCGCACTGCAACTGCATTTTTGTATTGCCTGTCTAACTTACTTGAAGCATTTAATTCTGCGTAAGCATCGGGGAAATCAAAATCAATGGCATCAAATGTTTTCCAGCCGGTGTAGTTAATTTCAAATTGTGCGCGCACATCTTCTGTAAACCTGTGGCCAATGGCAATAGAAATTACCGAAGGCATTTTTAATGTAGTTGTGAAACTTGTTGTAGAAGGAAAAATTTCTGATGCAGATGATGGAATATTTTCAAACGTGGCATCGCCTTCTTCCACATCAAGGTTAACACCACTGCGATAAGAAACGCCAAGCGATGTTTTTTGGTTGGGAGAAATAAATGCTCCAAGAGAAAAACCAAAACCATTTGCAGAACCTTTTAGCATTCCGGTTCCATAAGCAGTTGAAGTGCCCTGAACAGGAACAGCTTTTTTTAATTCTGCATTTCCGGTTGTAAAAACAACACCGGCACCTATTGCAAACTTTTCCGAAACTTTATAACTAAACGTTGGCTGAAAATAAATTGTTTTAAGTTTTGCTTCCTGTGTTATGTATCGCCCTTCCCATTCATCATTCCATTTAGTACCTAACCCATAAGGTGTGTTAATGCTGATGCCGGCTGAAATTTTTTCGTTGATGTGGTAAGTTCCATAAACATAAAACGGAAAAAAAGTCTGGCTCTCCATATCAACTTGTTTTCCGTCTAAAGCGCTTAAAAAAGCAGTTTTAGGCATAATGGCTGTGGTGCCAATCATTACCGAATTATTTTTTAAAAATGACATGCCGCCCGGGTTAAAAAAAGTTACCGAAGCATCAAGCGATAGTGCTGTTAAAGAACCGCCCATGCTAAGTGCACGCTGCCCCATTGTGTTTATCTGGAACCCGCCTCCAAACGATTGAAAATATAGTACAAGTAAAAAGGGTAAAAATTTTGTTTGCTTCATACGAGCATTTTTAGCTTAGCATGTAGTCAAAAGTAGAAATAAGTTTTGGCAATACCCAAATTTTTATTTTTTGCATACTTCATTTATCAACATAAAATTGTGAACCTGCAACATACGTTTACTCGTGATTAATCCAATTGATAGTGCTATAGAATTTTGGCAAACCTAAAAATTGGTTTAATAAGGTAATAAGTTTTTAGACACAGATTTAAGAAAGAAATTAAAGCGCTTCGCTTTAATATTTTCAGAGATTCTTGCTGCGAAGCAGAATCAGTGTAAATCAGCCAATCAATTTAATTAATCTGTAAATCTGTGTCTAAAAAAATAATGTTGGTGACGCGATATTAAAACCAATCAGATATTTCAATCGCTCGAACTGGTTATTCTATTTATTTTCAAATATTCCTTTAGTTGTGCACTCATTATTTCAGCAATCTTTTTGTTACCCTCATCATTATAGTGAATAAAATCATAATAATATTTTGAGTCGTGCGGAAGATGCTGCGCGAGTTCAACAAGAAATATTTTTTTTTCTCCCGCCACTTTTCTCATAGCATTATTGTATGCTTCCAATAAATTATAACACAACAAACCTGACCGGTTACCCACTTTAACAGTGGCAAGATTTACGCCCGTGCTTGTATCAATAGTGTCTGCATACAAACTTGGCTGCGTAACAAATACGGGAGTAATTTTATTTGCCAAGCACATATCTGCAATTGAATTTACACGACTGATATAATCCGGCAAACACGCAATGTTTTCAGTGTAAATTTTATCGCTTTCAGCACTGTTAAGTGTAATATGAGGTGCGGTCTTAATATCAAAAGAGTAATCATACTTTAACGATTGTTTATTCGCTTTAAAATACCGGTAAAGATTTACTGCTACACCTACCGCCTCGCTTTTGTACAAAGTTGTTTTAAAGCATTTCAAAAAGCGGTTCTCATTGTTTTGTGCATATAAACTAAAAACGGCACTATCCTTAACCACTCCTATATCGTTAACGCCAAACAAAAAAACAGCAACATCGGGTTTTAGCTTTATTACATAATCTTCCAGCAAAATTTTATGCCCGTAGGTTGTATGCCCTGCAAGTCCTGCATTGTTCATCCACAGGTTTTTTATGTATGGTTTTAAATTCTTCTCAAGATACGCAGTCCATGTTGTGCTGTCACTGCTGTAAAGACATTGAGTTGTGCTTCCTCCAATAGTAATTATTTTAAAATATTCATTCGGGTTTTCGGGAAGATTCTCCCCTCTGAATCCAAGTTTGTTTGTAGTTACCGTATGTTCTATCATGGTACCATCTGTATCGGGCTTGGAGTAAACAATTTTAGTATTCGCACGCAGTAAAATTTTATCGCCTTTGACCGTTGCAGGAAACGGATTGTAAATTCTTAAAAAAATTTCGGCAACAACCAATGCCAGCAGCAATCCTGTAAAAAGTGCAAGGATGTTTTTGAGAATTTTTTTTATCATATTATTTAATTGCATAAAAATACTGAAAGGTCTTTAAGGTAAAGACGGAGTTGATTAAAACTATACTTCATTTTGAATTGATATTTAAAACACTATATGAGGGGAGTCTATTGGAACAATGAGTGTGCTTTTGCCTATTTTCGCACTCTATATTTTAACAGATAATGCAGGAATCATATATAGGCAATGCCGACCCCGTGGCGTTAGAACAACTTTACCAACAATATTTAGAAAACAAAACAAGTGTTGATGACGGGTGGCAGAAATTTTTTGAAGGCTTTGAATTTGCACGCACATCTTTTGGCGAGTCGTCAGGAATTATTCCAGAACAATTACAAAAAGAATTCCGTGTAATAAATTTAATAAACGGCTATCGTACACGGGGGCATTTGTTTACAAAAACAAACCCTGTGCGCGAGCGCAGAAAATACGCACCGGGGTTGGAGTTGGAAAATTTTGGTTTGAACACAACAGACTTAGACAACACTTTTCAGGCAGGAACAGAAATTGGAATTGGCCCGGCAAAGCTGCGCGATATTATTGCTCATCTTGAACAAACCTACTGTGCATCTATTGGTGCCGAGTATAAATACATACGTCAGCCCGAAGTGGTAAAATGGTTAGAACAAAAAATGGAAGGCAGCAAAAACACTCCATCTTTTAATGTTGACCAGAAGAAAAGGATACTGCATAAGCTGAACCAGGCTGTTGCATTTGAAAATTTTATCCATACCAAGTTTGTAGGTCAAAAACGTTTTTCTCTTGAAGGTTGCGAAACATTAATTCCGGCTATGGATGCCGTAATAGAAGTTGGAGCAAACCTTGGCATAAAAGAATTTGTAATTGGCATGGCGCACCGTGGCAGACTCAACGTGCTAGCCAACATAATGGGAAAAACATACGAAGAAATTTTCAGTGAGTTTGAGGGCAAAGAATATGATGACACGCTTTTTGCAGGTGATGTAAAATACCATTTGGGTTACTCAAGCGATGTTACAACTAACTCGGGCAAACAGATACATCTAAGTGTAACACCAAATCCATCGCATCTTGAAGCAGTTGACCCATTGGTGCAGGGCATTGTACGCTCTAAAATTGATAATACTGATGGGGGCACGGAGGATATGATTGCACCGGTGCTCCTGCATGGCGATGCAGCCGTTGCCGGTCAGGGAATTGTGTACGAGGTAATACAGATGTCTTTGCTGAAAGGTTATCGAACAGGTGGCACAATCCATTTCGTTATAAACAACCAGATTGGTTTTACTACAAATTATTTAGACGCACGCTCAAGCACATATTGCACGGACGTTGCAAAGGTGACGCTCTCACCGGTGTTTCATGTGAATGCTGATGATGTGGAAGCGCTGGTGTTTACTGTGCAGCTGGCAATGGAGTACCGCCAGAAGTTTCACCGCGATGTGTTTATAGATATTTTGGGGTACAGAAAATACGGACACAATGAAGGTGATGAACCACGCTTTACACAACCGCTTTTATATAAAGCCATAAATGCACATGCCAACCCTCGCGAAATTTATAACCAGAAACTTTTATCGCAGGGAAGTGTAGAGGCAACTCTTGCCAAAGAAATGGAAGCATCGTTTAAAGAGATGTTGCAAAAAAGTTTAGATACTGCAAGGCAAATAAAGAAATCAAAAGTTACACAGTTTTTAGAGGGTAGCTGGAGTGGATTGCGGCTGGCCAAAGAAAAAGATTTTGAAACATCGCCCGAAACTTTTGTGAGCAAAGATGTTTTAACCAACACCGCACAGGCGCTTTTAAAACTGCCGGCTAATAAAAAGTTCTTTAATAAAATAACCCGCCTTTTTGATGACAGAAAAAAAATGCTGGAGGGTGACGGCAGGCTTGACTGGGCAATGGGCGAACTGCTTGCTTACGGAACTTTGCTGCGCGAAGGATTTCCTGTGCGCGTGAGCGGGCAAGATGTGGAGAGAGGAACATTTTCCCACCGCCATGCTGTTGTAACAGTTGAAGATAGCGAGGAAAAATATATTCCGTTACAAAACTTAGGCGCATCTCAAGCTGCGTTTAATATTTATAATTCTCATTTGAGCGAATATGGGGTAATGGGTTTCGAATATGGTTATGCCATGTCATCCCCTAACTCATTAGTAATTTGGGAAGCGCAGTTTGGCGATTTTATGAACGGTGCACAAATTATTATTGACCAATACCTGAGCAGTGCCGAAGATAAATGGAACCGCATGAATGGACTTGTGTTGCTGTTGCCGCATGGTTACGAAGGACAGGGCGCAGAACACAGCAGCGCACGATTGGAAAGATTTTTAGCACTATGTGCAGAGGACAATATGCAGATTGCAAACTGCACCACACCTGCTAACTTTTTTCATGTATTAAGAAGACAATTACACCGCCCTTTCCGTAAGCCGTTGGTGGTGTTTACGCCAAAGAGCTTGTTGAGGCACGCGCAATGTGTTTCTACAATTAATGATTTTACCACTGGTGGTTTTAAAGAGCTAATTGCTGATGATAGCCTAAAAGTAAAAGATGTAACTAAGGTTGTTTTTTGCTCAGGCAAAATTTATTACGACCTGTTGCAGCACCGCACCGTAAATAAAATTGACAACACTGCTATTGTGCGTTTAGAGCAACTGTATCCTTTCCCGCATACACAGGTTGATGCCTTGTTTAAGAAATATAAAAAAGCAAAATTTGTTTGGGCGCAGGAAGAACCGGAAAACATGGGTGCGCTTACTTTTTTAATGCGCATATTACGTGATAAGAAAATAGATTTTGTAAGCCGCAACGAAAGCGCAAGTCCTGCTACAGGTTCTCATCATGCGCATGATAGGGAAGTAAAAGAATTGCTCAAGAAGATTTTTGGGTAATTCAAGAAATACTACATATACAAACTACAATATTTCTTCAAATCCAAATATTCCAATATAGGATAAGCACTACAATGCACCCATCACATACATTTCCGTAAGTGTTGGTGTAGGGCTGCCTCCAACTTTTTCAAGCGTAACGGCAAAAGCGGCAGCGTTATCAACCTGCTTCATTGTTTGTAGTTTAATAGTATCTGCATCGGTAATATCAAAAACACCCAAGTCAACAGGAGCCCCGTTTACAATGCCCCACAACTGGTATTGTTTGCCTTGCGGTGGAGCAGGCAATGCGTTAACAGAAAGATAAACCTCTCTTGAATTTTTATCCCAGTAAATTGTAGCCAGAGAATTTGGAGAAACCGCCTGACCTTTCATTGCAACCTTTGTAATAGAGGGGTTGTTAAAAATCTGCATCTGTTTACTGGCAGTTGCTATTTCATCTGAAAGTTGCTTATTATTTTCAATCATTTCTTTGTTTGCCCCTTTCAATTCCGCAACTTCTTCTTTAAGGTTATTATTAGTACTGTAAAAATTATATAACACAAACGAACTAACAAGCAACAATGCTATACAGGCTGCTGCAAGTTGTCTCCAAGAGGAGCCTTTTTGAACAACGGGCTCTTGCATGGTAATAATTTTGCCTTTGGTATTCTCTACGCTTTTTACCTCATCTTCAATGGCTGCAAAAATTTTATCCTTCAACGATGCAGGCGGCTCTACTTTATTTTGTAGAGCAATTTGCTCCATTGAAATGCGAATAGCTTCAAGCTCCTGCTTCACTTCAGGAAAAATACGTGCCATGCACTCCACTTCCTGCATCTCTTCTGCGGTGCAGTAGCCAAGCACGTAGCTCTCTAATTTTCCTGATTCTATGTATGCTTTGTAATCCACTTTTATGTAATAAATTTCCTTAACTCAATTAATGCAGCACGGGCACGCGTCTTTACTGTACCTAACGGCATATTAAGCTGTTCGGCAATTTCTTCCTGCGTATAACCTCCGTAATAGGAAAGGTCAATAATAGTTTTATACTCGGGCTTCAGTTTATTAACCACATCTTTCACACCTATCCTGTCCTCTTTCATAGTATGGTTATACTGCTTTTCAACGAAACCTACGTTATCATCTAACGATTGGATTGATGTGCGTTTAATACTTCTTAATTTATCTATGGCTGTGTTACGCGTTATGTTAAGCATCCACGTAAACAGCGTGCCCTTGGAGTTATCGTAACTGTCAATTTTACGCCATATTTTAACAAAGGCTTCCTGTAATACATCCTGCGAAAGTTCTTCTTCCTGATGCAAAACTTTAAGAACTATTCCAAACAAAGCTCCTGAGTAGTTATCGTACAAATAACTGAAGGCGGTTTTGTCCTGCAACTTAAGCAAAGACACCAACTCTTCTTCAGTATATTTTTTAGGAGGCATTTAATTAATAGTTGCTACGATGGTAAAGGAATCAAACTCAGAAACCAAATTTAAAACTTAGGTTTTTCGCTCCGCAATAAACAAATGCGGTTTATAACTCCTTTTAAAGATTGTTATTTAAAAGAAACGAATATGCCATTTCTAATACATTTACTATCCTAAACTTTAAACAAAATTTATCATGAACAAAAAAGTTATTGCCGCTGCAATAGCGGGTGCCATTACCACCTTTATGCTTGGTTGGTTAATTTATGGAATGTTGTTAACGGATTTTATGGAAGCCAACACGGTAAAATACGAAGGCCTTATGCTTAACCCCCCAAAACTTGGGGTGCTGTTTGCTTCGCATTTGGTTTATGCATTGTTGTTTGCCTGGCTTTTTGACAAATGGATAAACTGTAGGAATTTTGCCAGCGGCTTTACCTATGGTTTAATCATAGCCGGTTTGGTTGTAATAAGTATTGACCTGGGGTTTTATGCCTTTATGAACCTATATAATACTACTATGATGGCAGTTGATATTGTAGTGAATAGTTTGATATGGGCAATTGCTGCAGGGGTAATAGGTTTTGTGCTTGGTAAAATGAAATAGGATCTCTTTATATCATAAAAAATCCCGCAAAAGGAAGTAAAATCCTGATACGGGATTTTTTTATTTCAAATTCGGTCAAATTTTTCATATTCAATTTTTTTTTTGCGTGTTTTCAAAGACGAAATAAAATATTTGTTTTTCTTTGGAAACAGATAATAAACCCACTCCACAATGAAATACATTCCACTATCTCAATCATTATACACAGAAAACAGAAAAAAATTTGTTGCACACCTAAAGCCAAAATCTATTGCCATTTTTAACAGCAATGATGAAATGCCTTTTAAGGGTGACCAAACTTTTAAGTTTACGCAACACCCCGATTTGCTTTGGCTGAGTGGAATTGACCAGGAGCAAACCACGCTTGTAATTTTTCCTGATTCTCCTCTGCCTCAATACCGCGAAGTTTTATTTGTAAGAAAAACAAATGAGCACATTGCTATTTGGGAAGGACATAAATATTCTCAGGCAGAAGCACAGGAAGCATCTGGCATAAAAACTGTTTTGTGGAACGATACTTTTGAAAGTGTAGTACCAATGCTAATGCACCATGCAGAGCATTGTTATTTAAATATTAATGAAAACGATCGTCATGCATGGAATGTTCCTTACAAAGATTTGCGGTTTGCAAATGAATGGAAGCAGCGTTTCCCTGCGCATAAGTTTGAGCGTAGTGGTCCGTTAATGGCTCAACTCAGATCAATAAAAAGTGATGAGGAAATAAAAGCCATGCAAAAAGCAATGGACATAACTGAAAAAGCTTTTAGAAAAGTTTTAAAGTTTGTAAAGCCGGGTGTAATGGAATATGAGATAGAGGCTGAGATAATTCATGAGTTTATTCGTAAGCGTGCTAACGGTCATGCCTACAACCCCATTATCGCATCGGGTGCAAGTGCATGTGTGCTCCATTACAACGATAATAACAAAGAATGTAAAGACGGAGATTTGTTGCTAATGGATTTTGGCGCTGAGTATGCAAACTATGCTGCGGATTTAACGCGTACCATACCCGTTAACGGAAAATTTACACCTCGCCAGCGCGATGTTTACAATGCCGTACTGCGTGTAATGCGCGCAGCAACAAAAATGCTGGTGCCGGGCAACACCATAGAAAAATATCATATTGAAGTAGGAAAACTGATGGAGCAGGAATTGCTTTCATTAGGATTAAGCAAAGAAGATATTAAAAAACAAAACCCCGATTGGCCTGCCTATAAAAAATATTTCATGCACGGCACATCACACTTTTTAGGATTAGATGTGCATGACATTGGAAACAAATATGAACCCATGAGAGCAGGAATGATTTTTACATGCGAGCCCGGTATTTATATTCCTGAGGAATCTATTGGAATAAGAATTGAAAACAACATATTGCTCACCACTAAAGAACCAATTGATTTAATGGCAAGCATTCCTGTTGAAGCAGATGAGATTGAAGAGTTGATGATGCGCCAACTGGTACATTAAAATCAGGCTGCAAAATTTTTTGCTGCCTCATCCCAGTTTAATACATTCCACCAGGCGGCAACATAATCAGCTCGCTTGTGCTGGTATTTTAAATAGTAAGCGTGCTCCCAAACATCAAGCGCCAAAACAGGCTTGCCGTTTTTTTCAGCTACGTCCATTAGCGGATTGTCCTGGTTGGGAGTAGATGTAATTTCTAATTTGCCTTCGGCATTTTTTATGAGCCATGCCCATCCGCTACCGAAACGGCTTTTTGCAGCATCGTTAAAAAGCTGCTTCATTTTTTCGAAATCGCCAAAGGTTGTATTTATTGCATCAGATAAACTTCCAGTTGGTGTGCCGCCACCGTTTGGTTTCATTAGTTCCCAAAACAGTGTGTGGTTATAGTGGCCACCGCCATTGTTACGAACTGCAGCAGTGTGCTTACTAATGTTTTTTAAAATTTCTTCAATGGTTCTATATGTAGTCGTTACATCTTTTAATGCTTTGTTTAAATTATCAACATAAGCCTGGTGATGTTTGCTGTGGTGTATTTGCATGGTGAGTGCATCAATGTGTGGTTCTAATTCTTCATACTTGTATGGCAATGCAGGCAGCGAAAAAGTTGTTGATGAATCGGCAAGTGAAGCATTAGAAATTCCACGCGCAGCAAAAACTAAACCTGCACCTGCTATGGCGCTTTGTTTTATAAAATTTCTTCGTGAATTGTTATGCATGGCTTTAATTTTTAATGAAACACAAATGTAAGAAATGATATACGCTAATACGGATGAAGAAAATAAAAAACTAAACCCTCCTGTCTGAAGACAAGCAGGGATAACGCGGAAAATTCTGATGAATACGGATTTTTAGAAAGCGGTTAGTGCTTAAGTTTTTTTAGACACAAAATGATATGATTGTTATTATAGAACCATCTCATTTTTTCAGAGCTTGGAAAACATTTCCATAAATCCATCCTTGCGCTGACGGGCAACAGTAATAGTGGTGTTATCGCTCATCACTAAATAACCTCCTCCATCTTTCATGTATTTTATAATGTGGTTGAGGTTTACCAAGTGAGATTGGTGCACACGGTAAAAAGGCTGACCTTCTAAAGATTCTTCAATTTGCTTTAATGTTTTGGTAATGCAAACCTTTTCACCCTTTTCAAGAAAAACATAACTATAGTTACTGTCACTTTCTACACGCACAATCTGGTCAACGTTTAAAAAAGAAATACCATCATTAGTAGGCAGTGCAACTTTTTTATTGGCTTTCATTTGCTCTTTAAAAAGTAATAATAGTTCTTCCATTTTTTCCGATGATTTAGTTTTTTCTTTCTGCATCAGTTTTTCAACTGCTGCAATCAAATCACTTTTCTCTATAGGCTTTAGTAAATAGTCAATTGCCTTTTCTTTAAATGCCTGTACGGCAAACTGGTTGTAAGCAGTGGTAAAAATAACTTCAAACGAAAAGGGTTTTAGCGCATTGAGCATTTCAAAAGCATTCATGCCTGGCATTTCAATGTCTAAGAAAATAACATCTGGCTGAAGTGTTTTTATTTTTTCAATGGCATCTTCGGGTGAGTTGCATTCGCATAAAACTTTTACAGATGGGCAGTAGGTTTCCAACTGCCAGTGCAGCACATCGGTGCAGCTTACTTCATCATCAACTAAAATGGCTTTAATCATAAACTATGCTGCAATGGTTGTAATTTCCAACTCAACTCTTGTTCCGGCTGGGTTGTTGTTATTGTCGGTTAAATCAATTATGCGGAATTGTTTATCAGTTCCATTTATGCCGGCAAGCCTGTCGCGTGTAATTTGCATACCAAACGATTTGCCTGTGTTGGCATGTTGGCTGCGTTGCTCTCCTGCTTTTTGTCTCCCCACACCATTGTCTTCTATTACCACAAAAAGTTTATCTACCGATTTGCTTTCTACACTTACAGTAATGGTTCCTTTTTCTTTTTTATTCATTAGTCCATGCCAAATGGCGTTTTCAATAAACGGTTGCAATACCATTGGCGGAATTTGCGTTTTCTCTTGCAACACATCACTAGCAATGTTAATGTTAAAATCAAATTTATTGTCAAACCGAAGCAATTCCATTTCAACATAAAGCTTTAATGCTTCCAGTTCATTTGCCAATGGAATAAAGGATGATTTGGAATTTTCAAGTATTAACCGCATCAATTTTGAAAATTTTATAAGATACTCGCTTGCAGTTTCCCTGTCGCTGCGAATAATGTAGCGGTTAATGGAGTTAAGTGCATTAAAAATAAAATGCGGATTCATTTGTGAGCGAAGTGCTTCCAAACGCATTTCGCTCAACTGGTTTTGCAACTGGAATTTTTCTCTTTCATTTTTACGCTTTGTGTTAATTCGGTAAAGATTAAAGCCAAGCCCGGCAAATGCAAGAAGCACAAAAGCTCCTGCGAGAATTAAATTTTTCGAAAACCGTTGTTGCGTCAGCTCTGCCTCTTTCAATTCTTTTTCCTGCTCCGTAATTTTTAGTTGTCTGTCCTTAGTTTGCGATTCGAGTTCTTTTAATGCAAGTGCTTCGCGCTGTTGTGTAAGTTTTAATTCCTGAATTTGCTGTTGCTGGTTTAACAAATTTATTTCCTGTTGTTTTTGTTTTGCTTCCAATACATTTCCGGCAAGCAGGGCTTTTTGTTTTTCTAATTGCAGTTGCTGTATTTTTTTATCGCTGTTTAGTTTGGTAATTTCATTTTCTTTTTTTGCGGTTTCGTATTTGGTGTTTAGTTCAGTTGCGTAAATTACTCTTTCTTTACTACTGATGCTATCTGAAATTGCAATAACCTCATTATAATAGTCAACGGCTTCGTTAAATTTATTTGTTTTTTTGCAAACATCGGCCAGGTTATGAACGTACTTTAAATAGTGTTCGGAATATTTATTCTCTAAACCTTCGTTATATGAATACTTTGCATAATAATATGCCGAGTCGGCCATGCCAAGTGCTAAATATACTTTTGAAAGTGTTGAAGCCGTACTGAAAATATTTATTTTAGCTCCTTCCTGTTTTATACTCTTTTGAAAAGCAGCAATGGCATATTTATAAGATTGCTGAGGCTTGTCTAATTTTAAATATAAATCAGCCAAATTATTTTCAACAAGGGTAATGATGGTGCTGTTTTCAAATTCAACGGCCTTTTGGTAAGCAAGTTCATAATAAAAAAGAGCAGAATCCATTTGTTGCTCTGCCTTATACACGTTTGCAAGATTGTTGTAAACAATATCAAGGTTGTTTTTTATTCCGAATTTAATATTAAGTGCAATGCTCTGATGGTACGCAGCAATGGCCTGCTTATTAATTTTCAGGTATCTGAAATATAGCGAACCCATCACCGAGTAGGCTGCCAGCAATCCTTTTTGTTCGTTTTTTAATTCAAAATATTTGGCAGCATCTATTGTGTATTTCAGTGCATCATCGTATTTGCCTAAATCTGTTAAAATGTTGGCCATGCCATAATAGGAATAAGCAATACCTAAAGTGTCACTCAATGCTTTTTTAATTTGCAATGATTTTTCTGACAACTCAAGTGCTTTGGCTAACTCAAGCTTTCTTTTATAAATAACCGACAGGTTGTTGTAAAGACGGGCTTCTTCCTGTTTATTATTTAACAATACAGCATATTTAAGTGCATGGTTAAATTTTACTTCGGCAACGGAATCTTTTTTTTGGTCTAAAAAAATAATTCCTTCGGTATTTATTGCCTGCATGTATTCTAAGCTGTCATTTAAAAGCTTTGCTCCCTCCTGCGCAAGCTTTACATAAGATAATGCAGCGGCAAACTCTTTATTATCTTTATAATATGCGGCTAATCTTTGTTCGCATGTGAGTTGTTCTTTTGAATATTTTTTTTCTTTAACAAGTGCATAAGCCTCTTTTAAATATTTTATGGCTTCGGATGAATTATTTTTTTTATAAAAATTAAATATACTTATGCCGGCTTTTATTTTTTGGGTAGCATCAGTGGTGTTTGCAAATACCGTTTTTAATGAATCAATAGTAGAATTTGTTTGTGCTTTAACGGTTAATTGCATCATTACAAATGCTATTATCCATATCAAAAAAAGTCGGCAAACAAATCCTCCTTTTACAACAGTACCACTGCAATTATTATTTGCATTAGCGGCTAAGTGCACATTAACTTCCATATTGCCGGTTAGAATTTATTATTCAAAAGTAAACATCCTGACGAGTTTATAAAATATAAAACAACTGTCTATCCCCGATGTTTATAAATGCATCATTTGAATTCGGGATGATTTACGTTATTGCTTTGCTTTAATGCTGTATAACCAATCTTGTTGTTTTGGATTCGGTTTTTCCAACGGTGTTTATAAAATAAACACCGTTAGGCAACTGCGATACATTTAATTTTATTTTTTGTGACGAATCAAAAATTTCTGAATTGATAACTGGAGGTTGGTACATTTTTCCCTGCATATCAAACAACTGGATTTGCGAAATGGCTCCGGAGTTTTCTATTGTAAGTTCTGTTGCAGCCGGATTTGGAAAAACTACGGGGCTTATATTTTCTGTTGTAAATTCTTCCAGTTCATCATTAGCAAAACGCGATGCGGGCGATGTGTATTTTCTAATTTTCCAGTTGCTGGTGCCTGTTGTAATATTGGGGTTGAACAGAAGCAGAAATTCGTTGTTGGGAAAATTGGTTGGTGGTGCAGCACAGAGTTGGCGTGGTGTTGCATTAAAACTGTTTTCGAAAACCAAACCTCCACTGCTGTTTAGTTTTAACAGAGTGGTATAGTAGGTTGAGATGGTAGCCCCATTTTGTGAAAAATAGGCAAACACTACACTGCCGTTGGGATTAAGTAAAAAATCGGTTATGAAAAAATTACTTACCGGCAGGAAAATTGTAGTTGAAAGATTGCGAGTGCCGGTTGCCTGCACAGTGGATAGCGAATTATTTAGGCGTCTGAAAAAAACAGAATTAGGATTAACTGTTTCACCGGCAACAGTAATATTACCTGAGCCATCTATCCGTGCATGCGAAATAAAATCATTACCCGGTGTGCTATAGTAGTGCGATGCCATATCAGCACCTGTTGTTCCATTGTATTTTTTAACATAACCTTCTTGTCCGAGTCCTGTAAAATTTCCTCCACCGCCAACTGCAAAAACATTTGATGCGTTATCAATAACCATATCGCGGAAAAAGTCGCGCAAGTTGCCTGACGCGTAAGGGGAGTAGGTAAAATATCGTGCCCACTGGTAGCTGCCTGTTGCACTGTATTTAACAATCATGGCCTGATGGTCGGCAGGGGTAAGATAATTGCGTCCGCATAAAACGATGCCTCCCGCAGCATCGCTTACCATTCGTACAGCCTGTTTGTTATATGAGGATGTAAAATTTATGGTGAGGTCGGTGGCGCCTGATGATGTAAGCAACCGCTTAATTCCTACATTTTTTGCAACGGTAGTGCTTGCAGAGGGAGTGTAGTTAACCATAGCGAGTATTTTACCGGTTGTGGTTAAGGATAAATCAGCAGCTCGGTCAAAAACATCAAAGTTTATTATGGTTGCCCATCTGAATGCAAGCGATGATGAATAAGAAAATAACCATGTATCTATACCACCTGAAGTAGTGTTATTGGTTTCCATAAGTACATAACAATTTCCGGAAGCGTCTACCAAAATTTTATTGATGTCGAGCGTTGTAACGGCTGTTCCAAATGTGAATGAGTTGGAATATAAAAAAGCTCCCGAGGGACTTAGCTTTAATAAGCGCAACACTTTTCTTAAGGCCGGGTTATTTTCGGTACCAGCAGAATAACTGCCTGTGGAATGTGTGGCCATTTTGCCGGCAGAGGGAATGCGGCCCGATACGGTTAGCGTATATTCCCATTGGAGCGTTTGTGCATTTGCATTAAATGCGGAACACACGATGGTTAAAAGAAATAAGAAGAACTTGATTCTTACTAAAGCATTGGTTTTTTTTGTTTGCTTTTGCATGATATTAATTTTTTAGGGTTGATGTATGTTTTAAAATAATAGTCAAATATCTTAACAGGCTTTTTTGTTTTGGTTGTTTTTGAGAATTTGGTAATTATTTTGAGAATTTGGCAATTTGCGGTATGCAAAAGCGCGAAGTTCGCATAGGAATGAGGTACAACTCCATTCTTTGCGAACTTCGCGTTAGAAAATTAATTTATGTCGCTTAAGCCTACTGAGAGATAACGAGCTTGTGGTTTACGGTTGAATTTTTGTCGCGGATGTAGATAAAATAAATTCCTGAATTAAAATTCTTTACGTCAACCAGTGCCGTTTTCATGCTTTGATATTGCTGCATGTTATATGGTTTGAGATGAACAATCCTACCCGAAATGTCAACTATAGATAGTTGTATTTCCGAAACATCGCTGGAAGATTCAAACTGTATAGTAACCTTATTGTTTGCAGGATTTGGAAACAGCGAATGTATTTTTATCGGAACTGTTGGTTCTGTGTTTTGAGATGCGTTTTGCTGGTGGTGAAACGAAAGTTTGTTGTAGGCAGCTTCGTTACATGCATCAATAGCAGCAGTAAATGCACAACCCTGTGTTGCTGTAAAACCTGGTTTTAAGGTAATACCTCCAGTTGCAGTTGCTGAGAACATAGCATTGGCTCCGCTTGCAAGTGTGGTAGTACAAGTGTTGTTATTGCTAATAGAATTAACGCCTCTGTAATTTATTCCCGAAGTAAGGTTCCCGCACGGAACAATATAGTCCCAATCGGGACAGGTACGTGCAACACCAACAGCATACCAAGCCCTTGCTGTTTGCAAAACTTCGTTTGAGCACCAACCGAACAAATCGGTGGCAGCGCGCAACGAACCTTCGCGGGCATCAAAATAATTAGAGGCTGAGGTTAGATAATTATTGAGGTTACGATAAGTAATTTGTGCCGCTTTGGTTAAGCCAATTCCGGTAACGTTATATGTTTGGTTGGTATCATTGGTACCTGATCCTCCAAGTGTTAAAAGATAAAACCAAAAATTTTGCACCCCGCTGTTTATATGCACTCCACCATTATCATAACTTCCTGATGGCGGATACCAGAAGTCACCCATGTACGTATCGGGCTGGCTGTATGCATTTGGATTTGCATAATCTCTAACCGGATCTCCCGTTTCAAGTCCATTAATCCAATCCATCATGCCAACTGAATAGAACTCAATACACTCGCCAAAAATATCGGCAAACGATTCGTTTAGCGCACCGCTCTCGCCCTGATAAACAAGTCCGGCACTATACTGCACCACGCCATGTGTAAACTCATGCCCAACAATATCAATGGAGTTAATATCGTCTGTTGCAGCACCGGTTGCTCCAGCACCAAAAAACATTGCGTTATATATTGGATCCCATTTTGCATTGTCAACTGTATTCCACAATCCACCAAGTATTTCGCTATAGGCATCCACTGTACCATTGCTGTTGTTATAACTTAGCCTGTTGTGATTAAGTTTAAAATAATCGTAGGTTTTTCTCATTCCAAAAAAGGTAGTAACCCCTGCACGCATGTTATAGCCGTTGGTTCCGTCCGGATCAGTCCATGCACCATTGGCATCGCCATAATTGTAAGGAAGAATGGGGTCGCCCCTGCGGGACCTGATGCGTGCCTCACCAGTGCATTGTGCTTCTAAAAACCAATTGTTATTTGGCCATCCGAAATAGGCTGCCGTAAATGTTTTGCTTCCATACCAAGAAGTGTTGCCGGTGTTGTTGTTACATTCAACAGCCAGCTGAACCTTACTCATAATCTCACCGGTTACGGCATCTACGTAAATATCCTTTGATTCGGTTGAAGGTAATACTACCATCCTGAAATAGTACGCAAGGTTTAAATTATCTGAAGTAAAATTTCCATACGTGTTTTTCCTACAAATAACCAACTGCCCTTTGGGTTTACTGAAATCTTTCTGTCCGTTTGAGTTTTTACTTAAAACATCTGCCAGCTCAGGGTGTTCCCAAATAAAATACTGTACATTTTGTAAAGATGATTTTGCATTTTCAAACGCTGTTTGCTCATCAATAGAATTGGAAACATTTAAATCAAGATTCTCGGCCCACTGTCCGTTCATACTTTTTAAGTATTGCCCGTTGTGATGCAAAATGGTTTCGGCACCGATAATTTTTATTCCTTTATGATATTGCTGAAAACGGAAATGTGTAAATCCTATTTCATCTGACTGCACTTTATATTGCTGCATATCATCATAGGCCGTTAATCCAAACATTTCCTTTTTCTCGGTAAACAATGTTTGCGGATTAAGTGTGTTTCCTTCTCTGAAGTCTATCCAGCCTTTGGTTTCAACAGGTTTTGCAAATTCTTCCATTTGCATTTGTCTGTTTTGGGCAATTGCCGTTAAACTTAACAGAGCACCGGTGCAGGAAAACAGAATTTCGCGCAGCGATAATTTTATTTTTTTGTTCATTGTGTCATTATTTTTTTTTCTACACAATTACTTATTGAGTTTGGCTTCCAATTCTTCCAAACGCTTGTTGAGTTGCAGGATATAAAGATTGGCTTCTTCTAATTTTTTCAATAACACTGTTTGCATTTCACCAACAGCAATGCCACCGTCTTTTTCCATATCTGTGGCAGATGGCACACCGGGTAAATGGCTGTTTGTTTGAATGTATTCTTCCAATTTTTTCAGAGGCATCAGTTCATAATCTTTTGCAAAAACATAATCGGGCCAGTTGGCTTGCAACAGAACTTTTAATTCGGTACAAATTATTTTTCCGGCAACGGATAGTTTATATCCTGTGGCGGCTTGTGTGCTGCCAATGCAAACGGTGGCACTTGCGTTTTGATCTTGTAAAATAACTTTACCGGTATTGGCAGAACTGCGCAAATACCAATCGCCTGTTGTGCCAAAGTGAACCCAACTGATGTTAGCACCTTTGCTTGTGTTTACAAATTTTGCAGTAGCTAACGTAGTGCCTGTTTGCTGCACTGCCATTTTGGTATCCGTTAAAGTGGTTGTACCAATTCCGACTGCACCACCGGTGTAAGTATTTTGTACAAAGTAACCTGCCCAATTAGTAGTTCCCCCGCTTGCACTTGCATATACACCATAGTTAAGTGGCGATGCGCCAGATGATGTGGCGTACAATGCAGTGTTGCCCGTAGTTGATGTTCCGGTTGTAGAAAAATAAGCACCATAGTTTTGAGCACCTGCACCTGTAGCTGTTGCATATATACCATAAGCATTTAACCCGGCAGCAGAGTAGCCGACACCGTATAATGCATAATTAGCAGATCCTTCAGAGGCAGTACCGTAAACTCCTATGCTATTTCCACCTGCACCACGCCCCTGCGCATACATGCCGTAAGCACTCCCTGTGCCAGGATTGTTGGCAACGCTGTATAAACCATAAGAGGTACTTGTTCCATTATAGTTATTACTAAGGTTAACACCACGCAATTCGGTTGAAGTCAAAACATCAAATCTATAAACCGGAGAGGCAACACCTAATCCGAGCCTACCGTTAGCATCAAGATTCATACGCAGCGTGTTTGACGTACGAAACCTGAGTGGTTGTGCATCCGTAGTTCCAAGAAAGTTAGCACTTGTAGTTGCTGCGTTTCCTGTTAAGCTCCATTGAGCATTTGCCTGCATGGTTACTATAACCAGCATAGTACTGATCAGAGTTTTTAAATTGGTTTTCATTTTTATGCTTATTTAAAATTTTGTTAAGCAAATATGATATGGACTCAGGGAAATAAATAAGCTTTTTGAGTATTTGGCGGTTTTAGTTAGAATTTGGAAAGGTGTAATTAAAAACAAGAACGGAACGCTTGTTAAAACAAGCGTTCCGTTCTTTTAAAATGATTTTTATAAATGCTATTGCTTTATAAATTTTGTTTGATAAAACCGGTTGCTGTCTTCAATTTGTAAAACGTAAATTCCTTTTTGCAAAGTGCTTACGTCAATTTTATTATCATTAACCGAAACGGAAATTATTTTGCCTAAAGCATCAATTACTAGAGCTGATTGAATTTGATTAATGCTTTTAATTGCTAGCTGACTTTGTGCCGGATTTGGAGAAATTATTAAATCGTAATTGCTTGTTGCATTATTATTTATGCCAACAGTTCCTGCACATAGTGATGCAAAATAACTGTTGTCAATACCACTTGTGCCATTTGGCAAAGTCATACTATAACTATCAAGCGCAATTGTTGCATTATGCCTGCCGCCTAACAACAAACAATCTTCTGAAAGCAATAGCACGTCATTAACCGGTGCGTTGCTGCTAAGTGTTTTATCCCATAATGTACTATATGAAGGAGTCATTTTTAAAACATGTGCTGTGTTAAATGCACCATCTCCCGATATGTAATAATTGCCATTATTCACAATTATCTCTTTAATTTTTGAAGCGGCTCCTGCAATTAAAATTGAATCAACAAATTGAGGAGAGCCTGTTGCTGCATTTAATTTATAAATGTATCCATTAGGGAAATTACTTTTAGAAATACCACCAATTGAAACTGTTCCGAACAAAGCATAAAAAGAACCATACACATCACCATTGGCATCTGCGCTAATTCTAAAAGTTTCGGCAAGTGATGCAGTAACAGGTGTACTCCACAGTTGATTAAAGTTACTATCAAACTTTACTATTTTATTTCCTGCCTGTGCAATAATGTTGTTATTAGAATCAAACACCATGTTGTGCCATTGCGGATTCATAAGGTTGCCTGAAATGGAGCCAGACGAGGAAAAATCTACAGCACCAGTTGCTGGGTCAAGTTTATACAAAGTCTGGTCACCCTGATTGATGATTGGAATGCCAGTGTTGTCAATTGCAATGGAGTAAACGTTAGAGCTAATACCGCTTACCCAAATAAAATTACCGGAACTGCTGTACTTAACTACAAAACCACCATTGCCTGAGGGCAATGTGATTCCACCAAATGATGCTGGCTGAAAAGCCGGGATTGCACCACATACATATACATTGTTGTTTTGGTCAACAGATATTGCATAAGCTTTGTCGTTGTTTGGCATTGAAGTGCCACCTTGCTTCAACCACAATACATTTCCTGTGGCATCGGCTTTACCCCAATATGCACCACCTGCACCAGCAGGTACTGTTTGCGTGCCTAAGGTAATAGCATCAGTATGTGAGCCGCAAAAGTAGGTGTTGCCACTATTGTCTTTGGCAACAGAAATTATTTCGTTTCCCTGCGTGCCGGCTGTATTAAAATTTAACCCTTGAAAAGTTGGTGTTTGAGAATACAGGAGCGCAGGTGATAGAATTGCAATTAACAGAGTAGATGTTTTTTTCATAGAAACTTTTTTAGATGATTAGAACTAATTTTAGCTGTGAAATGTTTAATAAAACTTTATGCAGCAATAGTATTGCACAGTATTAAACGAGTCAATACCACATTAACGGTAATTTATATAAGTACAGGTACGGATGTTAATTTTTAAAAAAATGCTGTAATTTCTAATAAAAGGATAAAAACAATTAAGGTGGTTATCCAAGTTCAATAAGCACTTCGTTTTTTTCAACACGATTGCCTTTTGAAACTTTTATCTTTTTAACTTTTGCATCAGCAGAGGCTTTTAAAATATTTTCCATTTTCATTGCTTCAAGCACTACCAGATTATCGCCTTTTTTTATTTCTGTTCCTTCTTCAACCAATACATTTAAAACCAAACCGGGCATTGGTGCTTTTAAGTCGTTTACTTTATTATTAAGTAAGGTATCCATCCCCAAAGCATGGAGCAGCTCATCATAACGATCTTTTAACTGAACCGTATAAACATTGTTGTTTACTTTAATCTTAAAAGTTTTGGAAGTAGTATCATGTTCAATAATACGGGTGCGGTAAGATTTGTTTTGATGGAGTGCATGAAAAGCGTCATTCCCAAAATCAGCAATATCTAATTTTTCCTCGTTTCCGTTTACCAAGAAAACGCCTTCTTCTTTTTTCTCAATCATTATTTCTTTGCTATTGATAATTGCTTTCATTATTCAATAAGGTTTTTAAATTAAACAATCTTAACTTTTTTCTTCGGCTTTTATCACCTTCATTTTTACCTGATCAATTCTATTTTGGTGAAGGGTTTGAATAGTGATAATAAAAGGTGGAATAGAAATTTCTTCTTTGGGTTCGGGTATATTTTCATGCTGGTGCAGAATAAATCCAGCAAGCGATTTGTAAGAATCGTTGTATGGTAAGTTTAAGTGATATTTTGTGTTGAGGTAATCTATTTCCAATCTTCCTGAAAAAATAAATTCATTATCACTTATTTTTCCTTCCACCAAATCTTCAATATCATGCTCATCATTTATCTCGCCAAAAATTTCCTCCATTATATCTTCAACAGTAACTATTCCGCTTGTTGAGCCAAACTCATCAACCACAACTGCAACACTCCGGTGATTTTCTGTAAAGTGCGACAACAAATTTTTTGCAGGTAATGTTTCAGGAAAAAGGCTCACAGGCAAAACCATGCTTTGAATTGATTCGGGGTTCTTAAATATTTCGGAAGAGTGTACAAAACCAATAATGTTATCGGGAGATTGGCGGTACACCATAATTTTTGAAACTCCGGTATCAGTAAATTTTTTCTTCAGCACAGGAATGGATTCTGTTTCGCTAATGGAAATAATTTCGGTACGTGGAATCATGCACTGACGGATTTTTAAAGATTCAAAATCCAGTGCATTCTGAAACATTTTTATTTCTGTTTTCAATTCGCTCTTGCCTGCGTTCTTATTTATTTCGGTTATGTAATTATCTAAATCAATTCTTCCAAACTCAGGAGTTTCTTCACTAAAATCAATTTTAAAAAGCAGTTTCAATACAAAATGTGTTATCTGTAAAATAAGCCAAACGGCTGGAAACAGAAATATATAACTAAACCAAATGATGATAGAAAAAAAGTTGAGTGTTTGATTGGGATTGATACTGAATAATACCTTTGGTAAAAACTCACCTGCTATCAGTAAAAATATGGTAGTAATAATGGTTTCAATAACAAGTATAGGAAATTCAGATTGATAGTTAAACGGAAGCCATTCTTGTATGTATGGTTTTAAAAGCTGCGACATGTAGGTTCCATAAATAACCAATGCGATGTTCATGCCTACAAGTACTGTGCAAATAAACTTGCTGGGCGATTTTACAAAGTACGAAAGTATGCGTGCACTTAATTTGCCTTGTTTATTGTCAAGTTCAATTTGAAATTTATTGGATGACAGGTAAGCTATTTCAATTCCCGAATAAAAGGCTATGAAAAGTATGGTGGAAAAAATTACAAGCAAATAATCCATTTTTACTTGTTGCGTTTTTCAAAAGCAATACGTTGCTTGCGCCTTATGGTATAAAAAACAGCAGCTATGGCAGCAATTATAAATATGAATACAGCTTCGCCCAGGCTTGCAGTAATCCATTTATATACTCCAAACAAAAAACCAAGCACAGTTATTATTAACCAGGAAATTTCAAGGATTCGGAGCGTGTTCATTTTTGTTAATGGTTATAATTCCTTTTATGTCAAAAATCTTGTACTTCGTAAAATCTTCGTTCGACTCAAAACCATTGCCCATAATTATTTCATCGGCTGTGGTAATCTTTACAAATTCCTGCGAATATATTTTCCTTGTCTTTTCGTCCCAAATTAAATGCTCGGTATTAAGCTTTTCACCTTTGGTGTTTACAACCACTACATCGTTTTTAGCCTCCATAATCTGTTCACTGTCTTTGCGTATTGCGTATTTACTGGTAAGTGTGGATGTTACCTGCAAACTGTCATCATAAAACTCAACTTTAACACCGGCAGGCATTTCTACAACTGGCTTTGGCAAAACAAATCTTTTTAACTCAGGCGCATTTACCTTAACGCGAATTTTGGCAGAATCGCTGTACAGTATTTCAATGCTTTTGCCTTGCTCAACAGGGTCGGTATTTCGGGCAGTAACTTGGTTTACTTTTTCCAAATCATTTTCGCAGGATGCAAAGAACAACGGGAGTAAAGTTATGGCAAATAGGATTGTTAAATGCAGAAAATGTTTATAATGTTTAAACATACAGTATTGACCTAATGTGTGTAAAATTAATTTATTGGAGTTAATGAGCGAATTCTAATACCTGCTGGTGATTGATTGCAGCCCAAGGTTACAAACACATTGGTGTTATAAAAACTAACAATTGAGTATGTACTAACGACTATATGCCAATGTATTTTTCGGAAACAAATAAAATGAAATGGTAACGGAACAATACACCCTTAGTGAAAACCAATTCAAAATAGTAACTGATTTTATGCAGGAATTTTTGCCTCCTTGCAAACCATCTTGTCATTTGTCCAATGAGTTGACGTATGTACATGCTGTGGTAAGTAAAATGTTAAAACAAAGGTTCCGTTTTTCTTTAGACCTTGAAGCTTTTCTTGAGCTATGTTTACTCAACAGCTATGAAATAAGTACACGCAAAGCTTCTTTCGATTATGTTAGAAAAGAATACAAACCCGATAAAGAGGGAACGTACCTAAATTCTAATCCTTTATATAAAAAGCATAATGCCGCTTTCATTTATTTAAATATTGAAGGCATAGAAGTACATAAGTTGATGAAAACTGTCTTTGCCAAACCATTATACACAGTAAATGTAACAGTTGATGCGAAACGACTAATGGAGGACAGGCTAATCAAGTTTAGGGGCGGTTATTAATGAGCATGATAATTCAGGAAGTTTGTTGAACTTGCCCACAATACACACTCACTCTGTTTTTTTTAAACATCATCAGACGGTAATCTGGGTTAATTTTTAATCCAGTTCCTAAGCCTCAACCTCGCTAAAAAACTTCCTTGCTTTTAAATCATAAGCATTGCCTTTAGTCAGCACATGCACAACCAAATTTTCAATAGAAATAGGAGAGCCTTCCTGCAAATCGGCAATGTTATTGTGACGGATATTGTGCCCATCAACAATAATAACAAGGCCGCTACCAATTATTTCAAGATGGTTACCGTCACTTATCAATACTCCTGTATCTTCTCCTAAGCCAATTCCTATACAACTTGGGTTGCTTGCCACAGCCTGCGCCAACCTACCAAAGCGGCTGCGTTTATCAAAATGCGAATCAATAATTACATCTTTAATTAAAGCAAGACCTGTAGTAATTTTCACTTCGCCTTTTATAAGAGCACCACTACTACTGCCCTGGTATATCATAGTATTACTCATTGCCATTGCCCCGGCACTGGTTCCTGCTATTACAAAATTTTCGTTCTGGTAGCGCTGATGCAAAATTTTTAAAATTTCTGTTCCTCCAAAAATAGTGCTTAAGCGTAACTGATTGCCTCCGGTAAACATAACACCATCGCATTTTTTTATGCGTTCAATGTATTCAGGGTTTTGAGCATCCTCACGATTGCGAATGTGCATTGCAGAAACATCTTTCCATCCGAGCTTAGAAAATGCATCGTTATAATTTTCGCCAACTTCTTTAGGAATAGAACTTGCTGTTGTAATAACCTCAATATGTTTGGAATGACCGCCAATTTCGTGCATTACCCTACTGAGTATTTGCAGTTCAAAAAAATTGAGATTGTTTTTTTGGTCAAAATTCGGTTCGGCTTCTGTTCCTTTGTCTTCGTTTCCGCCAATGGCAATCAGCTTGCCTTTAGGAATTTCCATATCTGATTTTATGTTTATGTAACCCCCGCCCCCAAACGTAATTTTATGCGAGGCTAAAATAAGTTTTAATGGTTACTTAAAGCATACTTTACTTAGACTTTACAACATATTATTGTGCATATTTTGATATTAATAACAGGCTGTCTATTTTCAGCCGATAAACCAAATTCGAATTTCAGATTGGGGATTTGAGAATTGTGTATAATCCCCTAACTGCCCTAATCCCTCAATAACTCATTCGTAAATTTATACCATGAAGATACTTGAAATACGCCCAATGCGCGGACCCAACTACTGGAGCATACGCAGGCACAAACTAATTGTAATGAAGTTAGACCTTCAGGACCTTGAAGAAAAGCCTACAGACAAAATACCTGGCTTTAGCGAAAGGTTAGAGAAAACGTTCCCTTCTATGTTCAGCCACCGTTGCAGCGAAAGTTTTGAAGGCGGATTTTTTCACCGGGTTAAAGAGGGCACCTGGATGGGGCATGTAATAGAACACATTGCATTGGAAATACAAACCCTTGCAGGAATGGACGTAGGCTTTGGCAGAACACGTGGAACGGGTGAACATGGCATTTATCATGTAGTGTATTCTTACATGGAAGAAAAGGTAGGTGTGTTTGCCGGAAAAGCAGCAGTGCGCATTGCCCAGGCGTTGGTTGATGGAGTAGATTATAATTTTGATGACGACATTCAGAAGATGCGAGAGATACGTGAAGAGGAAAGACTCGGTCCTTCAACAGGTTCTATTGTAGAAGAGGCCGCAGCACGTGGAATTCCGTGGATACGATTAAACAGACATTCGTTAGTTCAGTTGGGTTACGGGGTAAATCAAAAAAGAATACAGGCAACTATTGCAAGTACAACCAGCAGCATTGCAGTTGAAATTGCCTGTGATAAAGAAGACACAAAAAATTTATTAGAGGCGCAAAGCATTCCTGTACCTCGCGGAAAAATAATTCGTGATGAGGAAGATTTAAAAGACGCTATTGATGATTTGGGTTATCCGCTTGTACTCAAACCATTGAACGGAAATCACGGTCGGGGCGCTACTATTAACGTGCGCACGTGGGAAATGGCAGTTGAAGCATTGTCTATTGCAAAAAAAATATCGCGTTCTGTTATTGTAGAAAAATTTATTACCGGTTACGACCACCGCATACTTGTTATCAATTACAAATTTATTTGTGCTGCTCAGCGCAAACCTGCAGCAGTGTTTGGTGATGGTAAATCAACCATTCAACAATTGATTGATGTGGTTAACAGCGACCCGCGCAGGGGTTATGGTCACGAAAAAGTTTTAACAGCCATAAAGGTTGACGAAATGACAGAGCAAATCTTGTCAGAAAAAGAGCTAACATTAAATTCGGTTTTAAAGAAAGGCGAGGAATTGTTTTTAAAACGTACTGCTAATCTTTCAACAGGCGGTACGGCAACAGATGTTACTGACATTGTTCATCCATACAATGTTTTTATGTGCGAACGCATTGCCAGAATAGTAGGTCTTGACATTTGCGGTATTGATATAATGACACCTGACATCAGTGAGCCGTTGACAGAAATTGGTGGTGCCGTGCTGGAAGTAAATGCTGCACCAGGCTTCCGTATGCACATTGCTCCTACTGATGGGTTACCTCGTAATGTTGCCGAACCGGTAGTAGATATGCTTTATCCTCCCGGATCATCGTCTCGTATTCCGATTATTGCCGTAACGGGCACCAATGGTAAAACCACTACCACACGCTTAATTGCCCATATTGCAAAAACATGTGGACACAAAGTTGGCTTTACTACAACGGATGGCATATACATACAAAACCAAATGTTGCAAAAAGGTGATTGCACCGGTCCGCAAAGTGCAGAGTTTGTTTTAAAAGACCCAACAGTTGATTTTGCTGTTTTGGAAACTGCGCGAGGTGGAATATTACGTGCAGGTTTAGGTTTTCATAATTGTGATATTGGTGTGGTAACTAATGTAGCTGCCGACCATCTTGGGTTAAAAGGCATAAACACCATTGAAGATATGGCGCGTGTTAAAGCAGTAGTGGTTGAAGCCGTTAAACCAACGGGCTATGCTATACTTAATGCCGATGATAATCTGGTTGCTGCCATGCACAAAAATTTAGATTGCAAGGTAGCTTACTTTTCATTGGACGAAAAAAATCCAATAATTAAAAAACATTGCGAAGAAGGCGGGCTTGCTGCTATACTTGAAAATGGTCATGTTACAATTTGCAAAGGCACCTGGAAACTGCGTGTACATAAAGTAGTAAACATTCCGCTTACGTTTGGCGGGCGCGCAGTATTTATGATTCAGAATATTTTGCCTGCCATACTTTCAGGATTTATCCGCAACTTTAAAATTGAAGATATCAGGCTTGCATTGGAAACATTTATACCATCACCGGTTACCACTCCTGGACGCATGAATATGTTCCAGTTCCGTAAGTTTAATGTTTTGGTTGATTATGCGCACAACCCTGCCGGCTTTCAGGCTATAGCCAAGTTTTTAGAAAAAGTGGATGCAAAACCAAAGGTAGGTGTTATTGCCGGTGTAGGCGACAGGCGCGATGAAGATATTATTGGCTTAGGCCAAATGGCTGCCAACATGTTTGATGAAATTGTAATAAGGCAAGACAGAAATTTACGTGGCAGAACAGAACAGGAAATCATAGATTTTATGCTCGAAGGAATAAAATCGGTTGATGCTAAAAAACATATCAAAGTAATTCCGTTAGAAAAAGAAGCAATTGATTACGCTATAACGAACGGCAAGAAAGGTTCTTTCATTGTTATATGCAGCGATGTAGTGCCGGATGCATTAGACCAGATTATGCAACTGAAAGAGAAGGACGATAAGTTTGAGATGCATTTAGAAGATATACCTAATCAGCATTGAAAATTTGTGTAATATGCGTACAAGGCTTTTTGCTTTAGCTCTGTTTCAACTATTGTTAGTTAATAGTTTTTGTCAAGACACTACTTTTTTTAGGAAAAGAGGAGAAAAGATCAGTGATCGTAGTGAAGCAAATTTAATTATAATAAAAACAAAAGAGTTTAACGGAAATTATGTTGTAACGGAGTTAGATGGGAAGTTTAAAAGATTCTCAGAAAAAATTTTTACTGATGAACAAGAACAAAACGTAATACAGGAAACTTTTTTTTCTGCCCAAAATGAAAAACTACTTATCACCAATTTTGTTAAAGGGATAAAAGCAAATTCAATTTGTTTTGGACTTGGAGGGCAGTGGATTTCTAAATACAACTATGATGGCGATCAAAAAGTTGATATAGCCGATAATCCGGCAATAACGGATTATGATGCGATATTTGAATACATTGGACACATGCCTGAATTCCCCGGAGGAGAAAAAAAACTATTAAAATATCTTACAAAAAAAATTAAGTATCCAAAGGAAGCATTAAATAATGGAGAAAGTGGTATACTTTATTTTTCTTTTGTTATCAATAAAACTGGCGCGGCTGAAGATGTAAAGTTGGTTCAAGGGAAAGGCGAATCGCTTATAAACGAAGCCACCCGTGTTATAAACGAAATGCCAGCGTGGAAACCCGGAACAGTGAATAATAAAAATGTACGGGTGCGCTATAATTTACCTATCAGGTTTATTATTCCTCAATATTAACTCTGATTCCTTTGCCGCTTCAAATCTAATCAGTCAAATGTTGTGCTTATGAAGAAAAACTTCAGGAAAATTTTCATTGCTCTAATTTTTTTTATTGGCAATTCTGATTCCTTCGCCCAAAAAACTGAATGGCAAAGAGATATTGGATTTCTGATACAAGAGTTGCAGGGCAAATCAAATTTATTCTCACAAGGCAAAGATTTTGAAGCCTTTAAAAATGAATTACATGCCTTTGCAGATAATATAAATGACAGCACACCTAAATTTTCTTTAGTATTGAAACTCAAACAAATTTTTGCAAAGCAAAATGTCATTCATTTTAATGTAATGCTCTATACAAACCGCGAAAAGGAAATCTATCTTCCTTTTCGTTTTTACCAGTTTGAAAATAAAGTGTGTATTGTTGCATCAACCGAAGAGTTTAAAAATTACAATGGTTGTGAGTTAATTGCGATAAATAATTTTAAAATTAACACTGTTATTGATTCATTGAATACCCTGGTTCCTGCAGAAACAGAGGGATGTAAAAAAGGAATACTTGAGGTGTTGAGTTACGTTGAGGCACTTATGTATTTTGGTTTTGCCGATAACAATGAAATTAAATTAAAATTGACAGATAAAAACGGGGACAATTCAGTTTTAGCAGTTGTTCCATCAAAACTAACAATATCTAATGAAGGGCTGATTGCATATACAGCGGAGAAAACTCCATTTTATGTTAAAAACGGAAACGAATGGTTTTATTCGGAATATATCTCACAAGATAGTATTTACTGCATTCAATACAATAAATGCTGGAGTAAAGAGTTGGAAAAAAAGTTTGGCAGAAAATCAAGTGCCAATGCAGCTCCTTCTTTTGAGCGTTTCACAAAAAGGGTAAAGGATGATTTAGAAAAACTATCCTACAAAAAAATAGTTGTTGATCTGCGATTAAATACCGGTGGCGCTTCGCCTCAGGGAAAAGATTTTATTGATGAAGTATTTGCAGATGAAAAATTTAAAGACAAAATTTTTCTTGTCACCAGTAATAGAACTGCCTCATCAGCAATATTAAATGCTGTTTATCTTAAGCGAAAAACTAACTGTATTACAATTGGCGAAGAACCATGCGGCAAACCAAATCATTTTGGTGAAATAAAGGTTTTTGTTTTACCCATGAGTAAAGTACAATTATGCTACCCTACAAAATATTTTCAGAATGTAAATCCGCACGAAAATTATTTTAAACCGGAAATTCGTGTCTCTACTTCTTACATTGATTTTCTTACCGGAAATGATCCAGTATATCAAACAATTTTAAATTACAACAAATGAATATCCGTTTCATCTTTTTTCTGATCATTTTAAGTCTTGCATTTGTTGGCATGTACTTTATTGGCAAAAAATCTGCCGAAGAAAAAATGCAAACAACCTTAGTGGAGAACTATGATCTGATAAAGAAAATTGCTGAGTTAAGTACGCTTGAAGTGCAGGGCAGTTCGGAATTAGATGTTAAACCAATAGCCGATGGCTCTTACATATCATCGCTTAAAAATTTATTTTTTGAGAATTCAGTTTATCTGCGCGTTCCTTACACAGCCAAGTATGGTGTTGATTTAAACAATATTAAAATGGAGGTACAGCATGAAAGCAAAAAAGTAAAAGTCAGTTTGCCGCATGCAAAACTGCTGAGCTATGAGTTGAAGCTTGATAAAATTTCTGCCAATAACAGGCGAGGCTGGTTTGTGCTGGAAGATGACAACACTTATTTATCGGTACAGGAAAAGTTGTACAAGCACAGCCGTGAAACATTGGAGAAAAATAAATATCATATTGCTGCTGCTGAGGCTAATATTACCAAAATGCTTGTAGATTATTTTAAAGCTTTTGGTTTAGAAAGTTCAGTAGAGTTTTCGCCAAAACTTTATAATTCACCTAAAGAGATGAAACATTAACGAAATAAATCCTAATCCCACTTTTCACACACCTTCGTTAAAAACATTATTCTAATAGACGTTCCCCCTTGGCCTATTGTCTAAATTCGCGGTTTGTATTGGTCAATGCAGGTTATCACATTAACAACAGATTGGGGAATAAGAGATTTTTACGCAGCAGCGTTAAAAGGAGCATTGCTTTCGGTAAGCGAAAATTTTAACATCGTTGACATTACTCACCAAATAGATCCATTTGACTTAACCAAGGCATCTTTTGTTTTTAAAAATGCGTTTCTTTTTTTCCCTCCTAAAAGCATACATCTTGTTGCCGTGTCAAGTCAAATGGATAATGAATCATCATGGCTTATTGCTACTTACAAAACACATAAAATAGTGTGTAAGGACGATGGTTTTTTATCTTTGGTTGTAACAGATGCGTTTGACTCGGTTGTTCGTGTTGATTATTCGACAGGGCTTACTATAACAAAGGAACGTGAGCTGATGGTGAGCATTGCCAGCGGACTTACTAAAGATATCTCACCTGAAAGTTTTGGTCCAGTTGTAACAGATTACAGACGCAGCAATTTATTTGCCCCTGTTATTGACGAAGCAATAATTAAAGGCGCAGTTATTTATGTAGATGAATTTGGTAATGTTATCAGCAATATTTCCCATAATGTCTTTGAAGATGCGCGCAAGGGTCGGCTGTTTGAAATTGATGCACGCAAGCAACAATATATCATCAACTCATTAAACAACCGCTACGAAGACAGCGACCGTGGCGAGTTGCTTGCGCTTTTTAATTCATCAGGGCTATTGGAAATTTCGGTAAGGCATGGTGATGCTGCCGGTTTGCTGGGTTTAAAGTTTGGCGATACAGTTAGAGTAATGTTTAAATAAGGTATGATTACACGGCTTGTTAAACTTCCTATTAAGCAGGAAAAAACCCATGAGTTCAGAAATCTTTTTGAAAATATTAAAGACACCATTAGAGGTTTTGATGGATGCATTCATTTGGAGCTGTTTGCTGAAAACATCAATAGCGGTGTGCATTTTACATACAGCATTTGGGAGAGCGAACAATATTTGAACAAATACAGGCTAAGTGAATTTTTTAAAAAAACATGGGCAACAACCAAAACCATGCTTGCCGATAAACCCGATGCATGGAGTTTAGAAAAAATTTAAGAATGCATATACAACGAAAAACTATTTTTGGCAGTCATATTAAATCCACTAAAAGAATTTTAAGCTTTGTTTTCACTACTTAAAAAGGAAGTAAGTACTTTTCTTAATTCACTCACCGGTTACATAAGCATTTGGGTTTTTTTAATAACCATTGGTTTGTTTATGTGGGTCTTTTCAGGTGCAGGGTTTAATGTATTGGATGCAGGTTACGCAAGCATTGACAGTTTGTTTGTAATTACTCCATGGGTTTACATGTTTTTAATTCCGGCAATTACCATGCGTTTATTTTCTGAAGAGCGCAAAACCGGAACCATAGAATTATTGCTGACCAAGCCATTAACCGAGTTACAAATAATTCTTGCAAAATATTTTGCAGGTGTGTTACTGGTTTTGTTTTCGCTGCTGCCTACGCTTGTTTATTTCTACACGGTTTATGATTATGCTTTGCCGCAAGGCAATGTTGATACTGGTGCAATTATAGGCAGCTACATTGGTTTGTTTTTATTAGGAGCTGCATTTGTAGCCATTGGTTTGTTTGCAAGCTCGCTTACCGATAACCAGGTTATTGCTTTTATCATCGCATTGTTCTTTTGTTTTTTTTGTTATGCAGGATTTGAATCGGTGAGCAGCATTTTACCTCCCGGACCTGTTTCTGTCCTTGCATTGCAACTTGGCATCAATACACATTACAGCAGTATTAGCCGTGGCGTTATTGATACGCGCGATGTTGTTTATTACATCAGCCTTATTGGTTTTTTTATCATGCTCACTAAATTAAAATTAGAAAGCCGAAAGTGGTGATGAATAAAAAACAGAATAAGAGAAATTCCATAATTGGTTTTGTGCTGTTGCTTGTAGTAATTGTGCTGGCAAATGTTTTATCGTCATTTGTTTTTACGCGAGTTGATTTAACATCAGAAAAGCGATTCACTTTATCACAGGCAACTAAAGATGAGTTAGCATCATTGCAAGATATTGTTTATTTTAAAGTTTACCTCAGTGGCGATTTGCCTCCGGGGTTTCAACGCCTGAGCACTGCCACACGCGATATGCTCAATGAAATGCGACAATATGCAAAAGGAAATTTGGAGTATGAGTTTATTGACCCATCTGCTCTTGAAGACGAAAAACAAAGAACTGATTTATACAAACAACTTTCGGAAAGAGGATTGCAGCCAACCAACTTGCAAGAGAATGAAACTGACCGCACTTCTCAACGCATATTATTTCCGGGAGCCATCATAAATTATCGTGCGCAAGAACAAGCGCTGCAACTTTTAAAAGACCGTATTGGTTCATCGCCCGAAGAAATGCTTAACAATTCTATTCAAGGGTTGGAGTATGAAGTGATTAACGCCATCAGAAAAGTAACAACGCTTGAGCCAAAGAAAATTGGTTTTTTACGTGGGCAGAATGAACTTGACAAATATCGCGTAGCCGATATTGTGCAAACATTAAATGCATCGTATAAAGTTACGGGAGTTACGATCAATCAAAAGCTAGATGCTTTAAAAGATTTTGATTGTGTTGTAATTGCAAAGCCTGATTCTGCTTTTGATGAAAAAGACAAGTTTATTATTGATCAATATATCATGAATGGCGGCAAGGTATTATGGTTAGTTGACTATATGATTGCCGATATGGATAGCCTTGCCAAACAAAATCAGTTTGTATCTGTTGCCAACCAATTAAATGTTGAAGACATGTTGTTCAGGTATGGTGTGCGAATAAACACAAACCTTGTATTGGATCTGCAAAGCGCACCTGTTCCAATGCTTACCGGCTATGTTGGCAACAAACCGCAAACATCTTTTTTGCCATGGTTTTATTTTCCGCTTGTTATTCCTACATCAAAACATCCTATTGTAAATAATTTAAACGGTATACGTTTTCAGTTTGCAAGTAGTATGGATACGCTGTCAAATAAAGAAATAGCAAAAACTGTTTTACTGCAATCCTCAGAATATAGCCGCACCGTTGGCTCACCTGCTGTAATTGATTTGGAGCAAATGAAAAAGAAAGCCGAAACAAAACAGTTCAACAAAGGCAATCAGCCATTGGCGGTTTTGTTGGAGGGGAAATTTTTGTCAAATTATGCAAACAGGGTTCCGGCTGCAATTGCAAACGACTCTGCAATTGCATTTAAAGAAACCGGTGTAGATAACAGAATGATTGTTATTGCCGATGGTGATGTAATTAAAAACGATTATCGAAAATCAAATGAATCTATTTTTCCGTTGGGCTATGATAGATACACCGGGCAGTTTTACGGCAACAAAAGTTTTATTCTTAATTGTATAGATTATTTGTGCGAAGGTCCGCGATTGATGACTTTACGTCAAAAAGAATTCAGGTTACGCCTGCTTGATAAACAGCGCCTGGAGGGCAACACCCTCAACATAAAAATATTTAATGTAATAGTGCCCGTTATTTTAATATTGGTTTACGCAATTTTACGCATTTACCAGCGTAAAAGGAAATACGCTGCATAATAATTTCACAACTTTATTTTTCACAATACATTGTCTCTTAAATGAAATCAAATAAAATTACTTTCTTAGTTGTTATTATTCTGCTTGGCATTACAGCATATTTTATTTACACAAAAAAAGCAGGAACTATTAGAACAGAACTGCGAGATTTTGCAGTGCAGGATACCGCATCTATCACTAAAATATTTATTGCTGACCGTAAAGGATATAAAACCACGCTTGAAAGAACTGCCGAGAAAACATGGACGGTTAACGGAAAATATACTGCTTTGCCTAAAGCGGTAAATATTTTACTTGAAACAATAAAAAAAGTGGAGGTAAGAAGTCCCGTTGGAAAAGCAGCATATAACAGTGTAATAAAAGATTTGGGAACTGATGGCACCAAGGTTGAAATATATGCCGGTGATAAAAACATAAAAACATATTACGTTGGTCAACCTACTCAGGATATGCTTGGTACTTTTATGTTTATTGAAAATTCAACTACTCCTTTTGTAACCCACATACCCGGTTTTAATGGATTTCTGTCAACACGTTTTACCGCCAAACCCGATGACTGGAAAAGCAAAATAATATTGGCTTACAATGATGCAGCACTAAAAGAAATTACAGTTGTTGATCCAAAAGATTCCGTAAAAAGTTTTAAGGTAAAAAAAACGGAAAATGATTTTCAGCTCTTCTCCTCACCTGCAAGCACGGTAGCAACTGATATTTTTAAAAGTAAAATTGCAGCGTATATAAATCATTTTATAAAACTTCCTTACGAGTATGAGGAAACACTTATAAAAAAAGATTTAAAAGATTCTATTCTCTCTACAACCCCCTATAAAACTCTTGAGGTATTAAATGTTAACGGGAAAATGGATAAAATTATTTTCTATAGAAAGCCTCCAGTCCAGGGTACGCTTACATCAAATGACCCGGAAACAGGTAAGTTGCGTCCTTTTGACCCCGACCGCATGTTTGTCATTTGGAATACCGACACCAACTTTTATGCAGTACAGTATTTTGTCTGGGAGCCTGTTTTTAAAAATCCTGAATTAATCAGGGGTTTTTAATAGTGGGGTGCATAGAATACTTGAAGAAACATTGTTTTAGTGAATAACTTTTTATTTCTTTTAAACAAACCATTATTGGTGCTATACCCTTAAATTTATATTTGCCGCTATCATTTTTTGTTTATAAAAATCATCTAACACTGCAACAAAAATTATGAAGCTAATTGTTTCTAGTTCTGCTCTTTTAAAACACCTCCAGTCTATCAGTGGGGTATTGGGTTCCAACAGTCCACTGCCAATTTTAGACAACTTCCTTTTCTCTTTAGATGGAGGTCAGCTTACTATTTCAGCCTCCGATTTAGAAACCACTATTTCTACTTCTTTAAAAGTTGAAAGCAAGGACAAAGGAAAAATGGCAGTTCCCAAAATGTTGCTTGATACATTAAAAACATTTTCGGAGCAGCCATTGTCATTTAATATTTCTGAAAAAAACAATTCTATAGAAATAAGCAGTGATTACGGAAAATATAAACTCATTGGTCAGCCAGCTGATGATTTCCCTCGTATACCAACGCCTGATAAAAGCAACAGTATTGACATACCTGCCGAAGTTTTATTGAGTGCTATAAATAAAACCATTTTTGCTACGGGAAATGATGAGCTTCGCCCTGTTATGAGTGGTGTATATGTTCAACTTGGTACAGACTCTACCACCTTTGTTGCTACAGATGCACATCGCCTTGTGCGCTACAGAAGGGCTGATATTAAATCAAAAAAGGCAGCATCATTTATAGTTCCCAAAAAACCACTTAATATTTTAAAAAACGTTTTAGCAGGACAGGAATCAAAAGTTAAGATTGAATATAATGAAGCAAATGCTTTTTTTGATTTTGATAATTATCACGTGATTTGTCGTTTGATTGACGGACGCTACCCCAATTACGAAGCGGTAATACCGGTTGATAATCCAAACGAGCTTTCAATAGACCGCCATTCTTTTTTAAATTCAATAAGAAGAGTTGCTCTCTTTTCTAACAAGACAACCCATCAGGTAAAATTTGCAATAAAAGGTTCCGAGATAAATATTAGTGCCGAAGATGTAGATTTTAGTAATGAAGCAAACGAGCGCTTGGCATGCAGCTACAACGGACAAGATATTGAAATTGCTTTTAATGCACGCTTTATTTCCGATATGCTTTCAAATATTGATACGGAAGAGGTAAATCTTCACATGTCAATGCCCAACCGTGCCGGAATTTTAACACCCTCTAAAGCACAAGCCAATGCAAGCGAAGATATTTTGATGCTTGTAATGCCAGTTATGATTGGATAAGAAATTAATTAGAAGGTTACACTACTCAATCTTACTTTAACAATACGTTTTCTTAAACCACGGAATAGTAAGCGCCAGTCCTTCTTTAATTTTTACCAATGGCTGAAAACCTAAATGCAATTGTGCCTGTGAAATATCAGCTAACGAATTTTTTACATCGCCTGCGCGCTCGGCAATATAATTTGGTTTAACGCTCTTGCCTGTTAAATCGCAAAGTGTGTTAAACAGGCTGTTTAGCGTTGTGCTTTCTCCCAAGGCAATGTTATATACTTTTCCAAAAGCATCTTTATCTTCAGTAAACAATGCGCGTATGTTTGCCTGCACAGCATTTTCTACAAAAGTAAAATCACGCGATTGGTTTCCATCGCCATGAATGTTTACAGTTTCATTCATCAATAAACCTTTCATAAAAAGCGGAATGGCAGCGGCATAAGCACCATTAGGATCTTGGTTTACACCAAACACGTTAAAATAACGTAAGCCGATGATGTTCATATTATAGTGCATACCAAAAGTATAAGCATATAACTCATTAGTCATTTTACTTACGGCATAAGGAGAGAGCGGCTTACCTGTGACATGCTCTCGCTTGGGTAACTCAGGACTATCACCATACACGCTTGACGAACTTGCATAAACAATGCGTTGCACTCCGGCATCTCTTGCGCTTAACAGCACATTTAAAAAACCAGTAGCATTTGCATGATGTGTGGCAAGCGGATTTGCCAACGAGCGTGGCACAGAGCCCAATGCAGCCTGATGCGAAACAAAATCAATTCCGGCACATGCCTGCTTGCATGTTTCAAGATTGGTAATATCGCCCTCTATAAATTCAAAGTTAGGCAAACCAATAAAAGGTTTAATGTTTCTGTAATGTCCGTTAGAAAGATTGTCTATCACACGAACTTTTTTTGCTCCGTTAACAAGTAAGTATTCCACAATGTTGGAGCCAATAAAACCTGATCCGCCTGTTACTAAAAAGTTTTTGTCGGTTAAATTTTCGGAGTGATATTTTCTTTGATAAATAGATTCAAACATTGAAGAGATTGCGTTTTAAAAATAGTTCAGGATAATTTTTAGTTTAACGGTTGCTGTACATTTTTTCGTAGTAATGCTGGTAATTGCCCGATGTTACATTATTCAACCACTCTTCGTTTGCCAAAAACCAGTTAACAGTTTTTTCAAGTCCTTGCTCAAATGTTACGGAAGGTTTCCAGCCTAATTCGTTTTGCAGTTTAGATGAATCAATGGCATAACGTAAATCATGACCTGGTCTGTCGGTAACATACGTTATCAGTTTTTCCGATGTGCCTCTCTCACGATTCAGCTTTTTATCCATCACATCACACAGCAATTTTATGAGGTCAATATTTTTCCATTCGTTGTTACCACCCACATTATATGTTTCGCCAATTTTTCCTTTATGAAAAATTAAATCAATAGCTGCGGCATGGTCTTCAACAAAAAGCCAGTCGCGCACATTTTCGCCTTTACCATAAACAGGCACTGGTTTATTGTTTTTAATATTATTGATAGCAAGTGGAATTAATTTTTCTGGGAAATGATGAGAACCGTAATTATTACTGCAATTACTCATGACAACAGGCAACTTGTATGTATGATGATATGCCATTACCAGATGATCGCTGCTAGCCTTTGATGCTGAGTAAGGGCTACGTGGATCGTACGGAGTTGATTCTTTAAATAAACCCGTTTTGCCCAGAGACCCGTAAACTTCATCGGTGCTTACATGATAAAATAAAAAGGGGGTTTGAGATTGGGAATTGGGGTTTTGCCAAACACTCTTTGCTGCACTAAGTAAATTTACAGTGCCAACTATGTTGGTCATAATAAAATCCAATGGATTGGTAATGCTTCTATCTACATGACTTTCAGCAGCAAGGTGTATTACAGCATCAAATTTTTCCACTGCAAACAACTCATCAATAAATGTTTGGTCAACAATGTCTCCTTTAATGAAAGTATAGTTTGAAGCTTCGCTAGTGTCTTTCAAATTTTCTAGATTACCGGCATAGGTGAGTTTATCTAAATTAAAAATATGGTATTGCGGATAATTTTTTACAAAACGCCTAACCACATGCGAACCAATAAAGCCAGCTCCACCGGTGATTAATATTTTTCTGTTAAACAGCATGGCGCTAAAATATGAACCTAAATCCAGAAAAAAAGCATATCAGAGAATCTGATTAAACCAAGAGTTCTTTTAAACTTATAAAGCTATGAAACCAAAGTTGACGGGGGGGCTCCCGAATTTGCGCTTAAATGATTTGCTGAATGAATGAATGTCAATAAATCCGCTTTGTAATGCTGCCTCGCTCATTGACGCATGTTGTTTAACAATGAGATGCTTTGCCAGGGTTAAACGATTATTGATTATTAGCTGATGTGGGCTCAATCCAAATACAGCCTTAAACAATCTATAAAAGTGATACTCGCTCATTCCGCACTCTTTTGCGATGTTTGCTATTGGCAAGGGCTCTTTAAAATGAGAATTAATATAGTCCATGCCTTTGTAAAGTCGCTTTAACAAATCTTTTCTGGTAACATATTTTACAGAATTTACTTTTTGTAGTTGTTTAAAAATGGGGATATGATCCAGATTTTATGTTTCAAAAAACCTGAAAAACTTTATATCAGAAATAATGAGATTTAAAAGGAATTGGGTGGCATACACAAATAGAAAAGATGTGCTCCTCCCTTTTTTATTAAATGAAATCCTTCCTACCTGCTAAATACAACTCCCAGTTCCAGGCGGTTTTTATCATATAATCTAAATCAAGTTCAGCCTTCCAGCCCAATTCATTATTGGCTAAAGTAGTATCGGCATACACTGCTGTCACATCGCCATCGCGGGGCGGGGCAATTACATAATTTAATTTTTGTTTGGTAACACGTTCAAAAGCATTTACCAATTCTAAAACAGATATTCCTTTACCCACACCTAAATTATAAATTTCGTATGGAGTTTTATTTTTTTTATTGTGTAAGCGCTCTATTGCAACAACGTGTGCTTTGGCAACATCAACAACGTGTATATAATCGCGAATGCAGGATCCATCAAGAGTTGGATACGTATTTCCCAAAACAGAAAATTGTTTGCGTTTACCAATAGCAACCTGTGTAATTATTGGCATTACATTTAAAGGCATGTTAACCGGCAGCTCACCTATTAAAGCGCTTTCGTGAGAACCAACCGGATTAAAATAACGCAAAGAAATTGCATTGATGTTTGATGAGCGTACAGTATCTTCAATAATATTTTCGCCAACTAATTTAGTATTGCCATAAGGAGATTTTGCCTTTTTAACTGGAGCTGATTCTGAAATAGGAAGTGAATCAGGGTCAGAATAAACAGAACATGACGATGAAAAAACAAATGAACCGGCATTATACTTTTTACAGCAATACAACACATTTATTAATGACATAAAGTTGTTACGGTAAAACTCCAGCGGGTTTTCTACTGATAAGCCCACTGCTTTATGTGCCGCAAAATGTATAACCGCATCGGGCTTATTGTCATTAAAATATTTTTCGGTAAGCGCTAAATCTGTTAAATCAATATTAAAAAAGACGGGTTTCTTTTTTGTTATTTCAATAATGGCATCAACAACTTCTTCTTTAGAATTATTGAGGTTGTCAACTATATCAACAGTAAAATTTTTATCTAAAAGCTCAACAACTGTGTGGGCACCTATATAACCAGTGCCGCCTGTAACAAGTACTTTCATTTTATTTTTTGTAATAAGAGGGATCTTAAAATATGCTTTAAAACAAATAAGGCTCACGAGGAGCCCATTTGTATATTTTGAATTATTTGTTGTTTACACTACAAACTCCAGTAGTTGAGTGTTTTTATCTTACCACGCAAAATTCCTTTTAAATCTACAATCACTGCATCGGCTGCGCATATACTCTGAAAATATTTTTCATCGTGCGCCATATAAGGTTTATGGTTAACAGCAACTACCACTGCATCATAATTTTTTCCTATTGATGAAGTTAGTTCATATCCGTATTCGTGCATCAATTCTTCAGAACTTGCGTAAGGATCGGTAACTTCTACGTTAACTCCATACGATTTAAACTCGCTTACCACATCTGCAACTTTTGAGTTGCGTATATCTTCCACATCTTCCTTAAATGTGGCGCCCATTACCAATACTTTAGATTTTGCAATGTCTTTGCCTAAAGCAATTAATTTTTTTACGGTTTGCTTTGCTACATAAAATCCCATACTATCGTTAACATACCGCCCGCTATTTATTACCTGTGCATGATATCCTTTTTCGGCTGCTTTGTAAGTTAAGTAGTAAGGATCAACACCTATGCAATGCCCGCCTACCAGCCCCGGCATAAATTTTAGAAAATTCCATTTGGTGCCAGCAGCTTCCAACACTTCGTAAGTATTAATTCCCATCTTATTAAAAATGATGGAAAGCTCATTCATTAATGCAATGTTTACATCGCGCTGTGTGTTCTCAATAATTTTTGCTGCTTCGGCAACTTTAATTGTTGATGCACGGTGCACACCTGCAGTAACAATTATCTCATACACTTTTGCAACAAGGTCTAATGTTTCTGCATCGCAACCCGAAACAACTTTTTTAATTTTTGTAATGGTATGTTCTTTGTCACCGGGGTTAATACGCTCGGGTGAATATCCAGCTTTAAAATCAGCCATAAATTTTAAACCCGAAACTTCTTCAAGCACGGGAATGCAATCTTCTTCTGTACAGCCAGGATAAACAGTAGACTCATATACCACCACATCGCCTTTCTTTAAAGCCTTGCCAATAGATTTTGATGCGCCCACCAAAGGTTTAAGATCAGGCAGTTTATGATCATCAATAGGAGTAGGTACTGCTACAATAAAAAAATTTGCTTCGCGCAGCACATCAATTGAATCAGTAAAAGCGATATCACTGTTATCAAACTCACTTGAATCAAGTTCACCACTTGGGTCAATTTTGTTGCGCATTTTATCTACACGCTCGGCATTAATATCAAAACCAATTACCGAAACTTTTTTTGCAAATGCCAAAGCAATAGGCAATCCAACATAACCAAGTCCTATTACGGCAACCTTGGCTTTTTTGTCTAAAATATCCTGATACATTTATTGGTGGTTATTGTTTACTAAAAATTTTAATTGGATTTGTAACTAAAAACAGATTCTTTAAAAAGTCTTCTTACTAAAAACACACTTATAAAGTTGCATTAATAATTTGTTTTTTGTTTATTTTCCGTAATGCGTAAATGCGTTCGATAATCTCAACAACTTTTAACCCTTCCAATGCGTTGGTGGTTGCAGATGTTCGCCCTCTTAAAGTGTCAATTACATTTTCAATAATAAAATGATGATTAGCGGCTGAACCTTTGTAATGTCCGTAATCATTTGCAGGGTTTACGGGAGGCAGTTGCGGCATTTTATAGTCTTTAATGTGGCAATACTCTACTTCGTTCATGTATTGCCCACCAACTTTAATAGCGCCTTTTGCTCCAACCACAGTCATGCTGCTTTCCATGTTGGTATCCCATACAGAAGTTGAATAAGCAATGCTGCCCATGCCTCCATTTACAAACCTGAAATTAACGTAACCGCTATCCTCAAAAGAGGTATTGTCTTTATGTGTAAAATCGTCAAACTTTGCCTGTATATCAGAAATATCGCCAAACAACCAATACATAATATCTATAAAGTGAGAGAACTGTGTAAATAAAGTTCCGCCATCTAAATTAGCAGAGCCTTTCCAGTTACCCGCTGTGTAATAACGCTCATCTCTGTTCCAATAGCATTGCAGTTGCACCATAAAAATATCGCCCAACAATTCTTTCTCCATCACCTCTTTTAGCCATTGGGATGGTGGCGAATACCTGTTTTGCATTACACAAAACACGTGGCGTGACATCTGCAACGATTTAAAAATTATTTTTTCACAATCTGCTTTGGTCAATGCCATTGGCTTTTCGCATACCACATGCTTACGTGCCTCAAGAGCTTTTAATGAGTGTACTGCGTGTAAACCATTAGGCGAGCAAACACATACCACATCAAACTCCAAATCAGAATTAAAAAGGTCATCAACAGACTGAAAAAAAGGAACGTTAAAATCTTCAACCTTGCAGTCTTTGGCAGAGCGTACATCGCACATGGCAACAAGTTCCGATTCATTGTTACGCCTAACCATTTCGGCATGACGCTTACCAATATGCCCCGAACCAATTACTGCAAACTTTACAGCCCTGTCTTTTATAGTTATCATTATTTAAATTTAGAAACCTGATTGTTTTTTAACTGATACTTCTCTTTACTTTCAGGGCAAACCGCAATACCGCTTGCATCAAAATTTAAACGATGACCATATTCACTCATCCATCCAATTTGTTTTGCTGGGTTGCCAACCATTAAAGCATAATCGGGCACGTGTTTAGTAACTACCGAACCTGCTCCTATAAAAGCATACGAACCTATATCATGCCCGCAAACGATGGTTGCATTTGCGCCAATGCTTGCTCCTTTTTTTACAAGCGTTTTTGAATATTGCCCTCTACGGTTTACTCCGCTCCGTGGGTTCAACACATTTGTAAATACCATTGAAGGCCCTAAAAAAACATCATCCTCACATATTACCCCGGTGTAAACAGAAACGTTGCTTTGAATTTTTACATTGTTTCCCAATACAACATCGGGTGATATAATTACATTCTGACCTATGTTACAGTTTTCGCCAATTTTAGAGTTGGGCATAATGTGTGTAAAGTGCCAGATTTTTGTTCCTTTACCTATTTCACATGGTTCATCAACATAAGCCGATTCGTGTACGCTATAGTCTTTCATCTAAATTTTTAGGAGCGGCAAATATATATTTTTTGATAAGTTAAGTGTCTCTTTTTATATCAACGGGTATTAAAACACCCTTCTTTTGTTAGCTCTTACAAATCTGTTTACTCTTGGCACGCTTAAGCTTCGGGGCAAAGTTTTTTTTGTTTTAATTGAGCAGCAGCGATAATATTTATAGGGTTTTGAAACAAAAGGTATTATATGGCGTAAAATAGCCTTATAAAAACGATAAAGATTTATGCTCAAACGGTTACTTGCATTATCAATTGCATGTTTAATTTTTTTCTCAAGCCAATGCTTTAGTCAAACAAACTCTCCGGAAAAAAGCAAGGCCCTTTTTGTTTACAATTTTGCAAAGTATATAGAGTGGCCTGAAGATACAGAGACAGAAATATTTACAATTGGTGTAATGGGTCAAAAGGAAATATTTACTGAGCTTGAAAAAATTTGTGCCGGAAAAATCATCAATAACATTCCAGTTCAGGTACGAATAATAGACGACCCCGAAAAAATATCGGATTGTAAGATCATTTACCTTTCTAAAGGTCAAAACATGTTTTTTAAAGATATGATTGGGTTAATAGGGAACGAGAAAATATTGCTTGTAGCCGAAGGAAAAGAAATGGTTAAACAAGGGGCGGATATAAGCATGGTAAAGCAGGAAGAAAGAATGGCTTTTGAGATTAATAAAGAATCTATCAATAAAAAGGGGCTAAAAGTTCCTAACGAATTAATGGTGCTCGCCATTAACATGGACAAAAGAGTTTTTTAACTTCTCTTTGTTTTTTCTACACCATTTCTGTAACATTATAATTACTACTCTACGTATAAGATACCTAATATAACCACAGGTATTTTCTTTATGGATATTTTTAAAAGTAGCAACCGCTCGTTTGACAGAAAAATTTACCTCATTTTTTTTCTGCTTATTGCCTTAGGCATAATAAATTCTATTGTAAGCACACTACATATTGACAAAAGTAAAAACCTAACTGATGAAATTTCTACAGTTTCAACACCCACATTAAGCGGCTTAACAGAAATGAGTCACTATGTAACGCGCTCTCGCATGTACTCAACCAATTGGGTTTATATGCCAAACAATAAAGTGGATAAAGAAAAACTCACTCAGCTAACGAACACGGATTATCCTGTTTTAAAAAATAAACTGTTGTCGCTTTCAAGTAAATGGGAGAATACAGATCAGAAAAATAAACTTAGTCATATATTTTCTACTTACGAAAAAATTCTTTCGCAGCAAAAAGAGATAGCTAAAGTTTTGCACGATTTTGAAGACTACCAGGACCCTATTAAAAAGTTTGGTGCAGAAGAAATTCTTGAAACGCAAATAAATCCCTTGTCAATTAATGTACTTGACGAGTTAAATAAGTTGATTGAAATAAGAAAAACCATAGCGCTTCAGAAACACTCTGAAATGAATTCTTCTTTTGCAATTTTAAAGATGGTTGTATTAGGTCTAGCCATTTTAATAGTAGTTTTGGTTATCATCAGTTTTTTTTATTTGTCAAATAATTTTATTTCGCCCATTATGCGCATACGTAGCGTATTATTAAAAATGAGCAAGGGCGAGTTACCTGAATTAAACATTCAGGCACCTGCAAATGCAGTAGGTGAAATGCTTAGTGCATTAAAAGCACTTATGAGCGGGTTGAAAGAAACATCGCAGTTTGCAAACGAAACGGGCAAAGGAAATTTTGATTACCCTTTTGAACCGTTGAGCGAAAATGATGTTCAAGGCAAAGCGTTATTGGACATGCGCAACAAACTCAAGCTTGCCAATCAGACAGAACAAGAAAGGATATGGATGTCTGAAGGGTTGGAAAAAATAAGTGCTGCTATGCAACGTACTGGAGCTACAGCAGAAGAATTGAGTTCATCATTTTTAGATGAGATTACCAGTCGTATAAATATTTTACAGGCAGCAGTTTTTATTGTTACAAAAAACAATACGGGTAAAAAAATAAATCTGATTTGTGGGTTTGGTTTATCTGATGATGCTTTAATGCAATCTGAAATAAAAGCCGGATCAGGTTTGGTAAATCAAAGTATTATCAGCAACAGGGTTATTTGTTTTGAATCTCTTAAAGAAAATGGATTTGCTATTACAAGCTCGTTGGCGAAATTCGAGAAATCATACATTCAAATTATGCCATTGTTTGCTGGCGGTGAAGTAATTGGAGCAATAGAATTTGGTTCTCCTGAACCGCTGTCTTCAACCCAAAAAGAATTTAGTGAACGATGTTGCGAATTGCTAGCTTCCGGCTTGCACAGTGCCTTGGCAAATTCTATGACTAAAAGGTTTTTAGAAGAAAGTTTAAAGCAGGCAGATGAGTTAAGTGCGCAGAAACAGGAATTAAGCTGGGCTAATGATGAGTTGAGTAAAAAATCAAAAGAATTAGAAAAATCGCAAGAGGAACTAAAAGAACAACAAGACGAGTTAAAACAAGTAAACGCTGAACTTGAAATTAAAGCACACTTACTGGAAGAAAGAAATCTTGCCATAGAAGAGGCGAGGCAATCTTTGTCATTTAAAGCTGAACAGTTAGAGCAAAGCAGTAAGTATAAATCTGCCTTTCTTGCAAACATGAGTCATGAGTTACGCACTCCACTCAACAGTATTTTAATTCTTGCTAAATTACTTTCTGATAATAAAAACAATAACCTTACTGATAAACAATCAGAACATGCGCGTGTAATTCATAAATCAGGAACGGATTTATTGATGCTTATTAATGACATATTGGATTTAAGTAAAATTGAATCTGGCAAGTTGGAGTTTGTGTACGAAAAAATAACGACCAATACTATTGCGGAAGATATGCGCATGTTGTTTTCTGAATTTGCGATAGAGAAGCAAATAAAGTTTAATATCCAGATTGATAATACTGTTCCGTCTGATATAGTATCAGATAAACTAAGGATGGAACAGGTAATAAAAAATTTAATTTCAAATGCATTTAAGTTTACCGCCAAAGAAGGAAGCGTTACAGTAAAATTATTTAAGCCCGAAAAAGGAATTGCATTTCAAAATGAAAATTTAAAAACAGCCGGAGAGATTTTGGCAATTTCCGTAACCGACACTGGAATTGGTATACCTGAAGAAAAACAGAAAATAATTTTTGAAGCTTTTCAGCAAGCAGATAATTCAACAAGCCGCAAGTATGGCGGAACCGGATTGGGCTTGGCAATAAGCCGGGAGATTGCTCATGTTTTGGGTGGAGATTTAGTTGTAAACAGTGAACCAGGGATAGGAAGTACTTTTACATTTTATATTCCTAACCAACCACCCTTACAACAAATTGTTGAAGCACCAAAGCAGCAAATTATTCAGCAACCGGTAATTTCCATTAGTAATAATAAAAAGTTTGAGGATAATGATTTTACTGATGATAAAGATTATATAACACCTGGAGATAAAATCATTTTAATCATTGAAGATGATACTGAGTTTTTGAAGTTGCTTATTGATTATGCACATATTTATGGCTACAAGGCAATCGCAACAAAGCAAGGCGAAACGGGGTTACTTCTCGCGAACAAATACAATCCTATAGCAGTAATACTTGATTTGATGTTACCTGATACTGATGGCTCCATCATTTTAACAAAACTTAAAAACGATAAAAATTTAAAACAAATACCGGTTCACATAGTAACAGCATTAGATAAAAACCCGTTATCCGTAGGCTCAAGCATTGAGAGTTTTATTAAAAAACCGGTTGATAAACAATCGTTGGAGAAATTATTTATGTCTTTTGATGCTATTAAGACCGAACCGGTTGCCACCCGCTCGGCAGCTCCTATGCTTGACATGCCAGATACGTCAATGACTGATGGTGCAAGTTTAAAAGGCAAAACAATTTTAATGGCTGATGATGATATGCGAAATATTTATGCGCTTACAACTGTGCTTGAAAACGAGGGAGTAAATATTATTTGTGCTTATGATGGAAAAGAAGCCATAGAGAAACTAGAAAAAAATCCGCAAATTGATTTAGTGCTAATGGATATTATGATGCCTGTAATGGATGGCTACCAGGCTATGAGCGAGATCAGAAAAAACGATAAGTACAAAAAACTTCCGCTGCTTGCTGTTACCGCCAAAGCAATGGAAGGCGAAAAGGAAAAATGCTCTAAGTCTGGTGCTTCTGATTATATACCAAAGCCAATAAATCAGGAACAACTTATTTCTAAAATAAAGTATCATTTGTTTCAATAAACATTACCATAACATTTACAAAAAGATGGAACAAACTATTTCAAGAAAAAAAACAAAATTACTTTCAGCAGTTACCCCTATAAAAATTTTGTTAGTAGATGACATTCCGGAGAACTTGCTTACACTTGAAAATATTATAGAGGACGAAAGCCGTTTACTCATAAAAGCCTTTTCAGGTAACGAGGCTCTTAAAATAATCATGGAAGAGTCAATAGATTTGGTATTGCTTGATATACAAATGCCCGAAATGGATGGAGTGGAAGTAGCGCAACTATTGCGCAATAACTCAAAGACAAAGCATATCCCAATCATATTTGTATCAGCAATTGCCAGAAGCGAAAGACCTCCGTTGGATGGATTTCAATTGGGCACAGTTGATTTTATTCCAAAACCGCTTGATATTGATGAAACCCGAAAAAAAGTTGCCATGTACGAATTGTTGTGCAGAGAAAGACATGCAACAAAGCATTACATAAAACAAACGGAAAAACTAACCGAGCAACTTGAAAAATTTATCTATATAACATCTCACGATTTAAATGCACCTGTACGTGCTATAGATAACCTTGCCGATTGGCTTAAAGAAGATTTAGGCGATAAGGTGAATGATGAAATTGCTGAGAATCTTTCTCTTTTAAAAAATAGGGTAAAACGTTTAGATATTCTTTTAAATGGTTTGCTTGATTATAGTCGCACCACAAAACTGAACGAAGACGAGCAAATGATTTTTGCTGGTGATGCCATTAAAGAAAGCTTTGATGCAATAGAAGGCAGTAAAGAATTTAATATTTCTTTAAATAATGTGGAGGCTGAGTTTGTAGGTAACAGGAAAAAAATTACCCGTGTTTTCTTTGAGATATTTAAAAATTCCATTATACATCATCCTGAAAAAAGGGGAAACATTAAGGTTGATTGTGTTACATCTGGAAGTTTTATAGAGTTTATTATTACTGATGATGGCTCAGGCATTAAGCCGCAACATGCTAACGTGGTGTTTGATTTGTTTCACACATTGCAGTCTAAAGATGTTGTAAGCACTGCAGGCGTAGGGCTAACCATTGCAAAAAAATTAATTGAAGAAACCGGAGGAAAAATCTGGATAAACCCAACTCTTAAAAAAGGAACGGCTGTACACTTTACTTTGCCGCTTTAAATTTCCTACTCTTTAATAAGGTTTTTTATTTTTACCGCCACCAACAGCAGTATGCGGTTACATTTATTGTTTTTCTTTTCAGTATTAATTTATGCGTTTAACTCTAAACCGGTTTTTGCACAAAGCCAGGATAGCCTTGTTCAATTATTGGTAAAAAAGCATATAGTGCTTAACAAAGCTAAGCAGTCATTGCCCGGCTACAGGGTGCAGTTGTTTTTTGGTGGTGATAGGAACAAAGCCTACGAAGTACGTTCAGATTTTATTAAAGTATTTTCAACCACCCCATCATATATAGTTTATCATCAACCTAACTTTAAAGTCAGGGTAGGAGATTTCAGGACAAAACTGGAGGCAATGCGTTTTTTAAAGGAAGTACAACCGCTTTTTGAAGCCGCCTTTATTGTTAGGGATGAAGTGAAATTGCCCGAACTTTCTCTCAGGTAAAAGAGCCAGCCATATAAGCAACAGCGTACTTACCCAGAATATCAAATTCTATATTTACTTTATCGCCTGCACGTAGCTCACAAAAATTTGTATGCTCAAAAGTGTAAGGAATAACTACTACAGAAAATTTATGTGGCTCTGCATCAACTACCGTAAGGCTAACTCCGTTTACACAAACCGAACCTTTTTGTACAACAAGGTTTTTATAGCTGCCGTCATTTTCAAAAATAAATTTCCAACTGCCATTTAAGTCTTCAATTCCTGTACAAACTGCAACTGCATCTACATGCCCTTGAACAATATGCCCGTCTAATCTTCCGTTAGCGAGCATGCATCTTTCAAGATTAACTATTCTGCCCTGTTTCAAAAAAGACATATTTGTCTTTTTTAACGTTTCTTCCACAGCTATAACCTTGTAATAATTTTCATTGAGGTTGATTTCAACAACAGTAAGGCATACACCATTGTGTGCTATACTCTGGTCTATTTTAATTTGTGAAACAAAACTACAGGCAACTGACAGCCTTAAATTAGATTTGTCTTTTGCCAATGAAACAATTTTTCCAGCTTCTTCAACTATTCCGGTAAACACTTTTCTTACTTGCTATTAATTATTAAAATATTACCTCTCAGTTTTCGTGGTTTTATTCCATCAATAAATATTTCGTTTACTGTGCATACATAGTAGTAAACTCCATCTGAAAGTTTGCCGCCATCCCAATTTATCTCAGGCTTATCGGTTTCGAAAACAAGTTGACCCCATCTATTGTAAACGGTTAATGCTATGCTTTTAATATAACGGTTTTTAATGGGCTCAAAGAAATCGTTTATGCCATCGGCATTTGGCGTAAACACATTGGGCAAAATATATTCAGGGCAATTTTCCTGGCAAATGGCATTTGTTTTAGGGCTTTCATTACCGGCACTGTCAACGGCAGATAAATAATAGCAGCCTGCAATTGCAGAATCGGGGTTGTTTAATTCAAAGACAATCTGCTGCAAAGTTGTATTTGGAATTGTAATCAATGGTACAGGTTCATCACTAACTTGTTCAGTGTAATAAATGATGTATGACAGTACATCATCTGCACAACTATAGTTTGGATTGTTCCATGTTAACTTCAGGTAATTGCTTACACAATCCGAAACGATGGTAATTCCTGAAGGAGTGCATGGTGCAACATTGTCAACAGGAGTATCACATTTCTCTTGAGAAAAATTTAATATAGGGTCAACAAACCCACCACCACTATATGCTCCTATGCTTTCTATGCGATAGCAATATTCACTGTTGTTAATAAGAGCGGTATCTGTAAAAGTTTGATTGGGTGTATTTGCAATTAAAACAAAATTGCCTGTGACATCTTTTCTGTAAACATTGTAGGAAACATTTTGCCACGGGACATTTTCAGTCCAGCTCAAAACAACTTTATTATCGGTTGGTGATGTGTTAAGAAAAACAGAAGATGCTTTAAGTGTCTCGCCTATTTTAGTTCCGTTACTATACCATTCAATTTTATAGGTCAAGCCATTATCTTTTGTGTTTAATCCAATGTCATTAAATGTGGTGTCGTTTAATCCAAATGTTGACGCTATGAAAACAAAATTATTTCCGGTTAAATCTGCAGAGCGGTAAATTTTATACTCGTAAGGTGGCGGTGTTTGTGTACTGTCTATTACTTTAGGGCTTGACCAAGCAAGGTAAACGGTGCCTGCAGCAACATCAGTTGAAGTAATGCTTACATTGGTAATGACGGGAACATCTCTTATCAATTCTGTACACACTTCGATGGACGCATAACTTAAAGCACTATCAGGAAAATAAGCCGCAATCATGTAGCAATAATCTATACCTGGAATTAATCCATTTCCATTGTTGTTATCTGTAAATGATACATTATTGAGCCCACTTACTTGCGCAATAAATTGATACCCGGTGTAAGCAGGAACTCCGGTTTCGCATTGTGAAGGTGTAAATCCATAGAAGCTATTACGCCTGTAAATTTTGTATCCGATGGCATCTGTACAAACTTCGGCATCCCATGCAAGGTTAATAGAGTTGCCCTGGGGCGTTGCTGAAGGGTTTTTAGGTGATGGAGCTACAACGGTAATATTAACCGTTTCAAAATCCACAAGGTTAACATCAGGATCATTGTCTTTGGCTTTAAACAAAATCTGGTAAGGCAATCTTCTAACATGATCGCAATTGGTTTGCCATTGAAATGTGCCTGTTACAGAATAGCTGCCATTAATTGGTGGGAAAGTTGCGGGGCTGCTTCCAATTAAAGCTGCATCAAGAGGCGCACCGGTTGCAGAGAGTATTATTCCGTTGGTGTCAGGGTCGGTGGCGGTTACATCAAAGTTTATAAAGGAGCCGGCTTCCACACATAAATCGGGAACAGGATTAATGAATGGCGCTAGGTTAGTAGAAGGTAAAATAGTTATTTGCATATCGCGTTCTACAAAACCTATGTTAAAGCCATTGCGCCATTCGCGAATAAGAAAGGCAACATTATACTCTCCAATAAATTGTGGGAAATCCCAAATTAAGTCTCCTGTTGTAGAATTGAGAGAAAAAGAATTAGCAGCAGGAGGGTATATATACCCTGGAATATTAGCACCATTAAATCCTTTGCAAATGATAAGTTCGTAAGAAAGGCTGTCACCATCGGGGTCGTATGCATTGGGGTTATGAATAAAAATTTGATTAAGGGCACCGTTGTCAATTGGCGGTTCTAAAAGTATTGGTGAGTTATTATAACCAAGTTGGGGTTGCAATACCAATTGTGTTTCTATATAAAAAGGAACATTAACAGAGCCGGGTATATTAACTACTCCTGCATTTCTATTAGGATCTTCTAACCTCATTTTATAAAAACCCGGACCAGGATACGTGTGAGTTCCTATGTATAAATTGCGGCTTATGTTTGGACCCACTGTAACTTTACTAATGCGATTAAGGGTATCAGATGTGTTATCTCCCCATCTTAATTCTAATTTTGGTCTATCAGCAGGGCTGGTTGTTTCTGTATAGGTGACTATGGTGGCTTCGTAAGTTAGAGGACCTAATTGGCGGTATGTAATTTCGCCTGCACGGTTGTGGGTAGCGAGAGAATCTGAAAACTGAAACAACAAACCTAAGGCAATGCACAAAAAAAATAAAGCCTGTCTCTTGTTCAGCATTTTAAACCAAGTTTTTGTAAAGATATAAAATTGAAAGTGCAAAAATTTGTAAAACACCTGCAGGTGTTATCATTACAGAAAAAATACATAAACGTGAATTAATAGTTTATTACCTGCTGCTCCATTGCATCCGGTATGGCACGATATTCATATTGCTGTGTGCGCAGTTGTGGTTCAAAACCCGCTTCACGGATGGCTTGTTGTATGCCGTTAGATGTAAAGCGGTGAGGGGCGCCTGCAACAGATACAACATTCTCTTCTATCATAATAGAGCCAAAATCGTTAGCACCGGCATGCAAACAAATTTGAGCAATTTCTTTGCCCACTGTTAGCCATGATGCCTGTATGTTTTCAATGTTGGGTAACATGATTCTCGATAATGAAATCATGCGTATATATTCATCACCGGTAACTTTGTTTCTGATGCCTTTAACGCGTTTAAGGATAGTGTTTTCGTCCTGAAAGGGCCAAGGTATAAAAGCTAAAAACCCTTTTGCATTTTGTGGTTTCTCACTTTGCACCTGCCTTAGGGCAACCAAATGTTCAAGACGTTCGTCAAGGGTTTCTATATGTCCAAACATCATGGTAGCTGATGTGGTAATGTTTAGTTGGTGTGCAGCACGCATTACATTTAACCATTCCGTTCCGGTACATTTTCCTTTCGAAATCATTCTGCGCACGCGGTCGCTTAAAATTTCGGCACCGGCACCGGGTAGCGAATCCAAGCCCGATTCTTTTAACATGGTGAGCACTTGTGTGTGCGTCATCCCCTCTAATTTGGCAATATGCGCTATTTCGGGTGGACCCAAAGAATGCAGTTTTAGGTTGGGATAAAGTTGTTTGAGTTGTTTAAATAAATCGCTATAAAATTTTAAGCCCAATTGAGGGTGATGACCACCTTGTAACAGCAATTGCTCCCCACCATACTTAAATGTTTCTTCTATTTTTTGTTTGTACTGGTCTATGGTTGTGACGTAGGCTTCTTTGTGCCCGGGCACCCGAAAGAAATTGCAGAATTTGCAATTGGCGATACATACGTTAGTGGTGTTTACATTACGATCTATTATCCAGGTTACTTTACCATCGGGCTTTTTTATTTTTCGCGATTGGTTTGCAACGTGCATAAGCTCCGTTGTAGTTGCGTTTATAAAAAGATATTTTCCTTCTTCAGCAGAAAGAAATTCAAGGTTTAATGCTCTATCAAGAAGTTGTTGTGTATTCATGTTAACGCAAAGGCGCAATGAAAAGTGATTTTGAAATGGATTCTGTTTTTAACTTAACAAAAATAAAACAAAAAAGCTGCGCGTTAGTTTGCAGCAGCTTTTAATGTTCAGGTTGAATTGAGTATTTTAAAATGAGAGTTTAAACCGTCATTATTTCTTTTTCTTTTGTTTCAAGATGTTTGTCAACTTTAACAATAAACGCATCAATTATTTGCTGTATTTTTTGTTCGCCTGTTTTGAGCTCGTCTTCAGTAATGGCTTTTTTCAGTTCTTTTTTTAAAGCTTCATTGGCATCTCTGCGTGAGTTTCGTATAGTTACTTTGCAATGCTCCCCTTCTGCTTTGGCTTTTTTTACCAATTCTTTTCTGCGCTCTTCTGTTAATGGTGGAACAGATATGCGAACTATGCTGCCATCATTTTGAGGATTAAAACCAAGGTTTGCTGCCTGAATGGCTTTTTCAATTGCCTGCAACATGCTTTTTTCCCACGGCTGTATTACAATGGTGCGTGCATCGGGTGTGTTTACGCTTGCCACCTGGTTAAGTGGTGTAGGCGCTCCATAGTAATCAATTTTAATTTCGTCAAGCATTTGAGGGTTGGCTCTGCCGGTACGCACTTTGGTTAATTCGTGCTCTAAATGATCAATGGCTTTATCTAAATGCGATTGCATGCCATCAATTGTCTTTTTTATAAACTCGCTCATGGGGTTTTATTGAGGTGGGTAAAAGTATAAAAAGTATATGATTGACTGATGGAATAGAATATGGGCTGCTTATGGAATGACTATACTGCTGGTCCATCAAAAATTTTATTGTCACTACTTACCACGAAGTCTTGGGTGGGGAAGCTTAATGCAGGCAAAATTCTAATTGGATAATAGTGTAATCAAAGTATTAAAGTAAAATTAAAAATTAGATTTGCGCTTTCAATTTCAAAACTGTAAGAAGGCACGATGCCCATTCCAAAATAACTTTTGCAAGTTTATTAATTACCGTTGGAATTATTTATGGCGATATAGGCACATCGCCACTTTATGTTTTTAAAGCCATAGTTGGCAAAAACATTATCACACCCGATCTAATTTTAGGAGGCTTATCGTGCATTATTTGGACGCTTACGCTTCAAACCACTCTCAAGTATGTGGTGCTTACCCTGCGTGCTGATAACAAGGGCGAGGGTGGTATTTTTTCTTTATATGCTTTGGTAAGAAAAACAAAGGTAAAATGGTTAGTTTTTCCTGCCATAATTGGTGGCGCTGCATTAATTGCTGATGGTTTGATAACGCCCTCCATATCAGTTTCGTCAGCCATTGAGGGATTGCGTATATTAAATGAGGATATACCAACCATACCTATTGTTATCGCTATCATTTTTGCACTATTTTTTATTCAGCAATTCGGTACTGCGTTTGTAGGAAAATTTTTTGGACCGGTAATGTTGATTTGGTTTAGCATGCTTGCTATACTTGGGCTAAAAGAGGTTTTTGTGGATGCGAGCGTACTTAAAGCATTTAATCCTTATTACGCATATAATCTTCTTGTAAATTATCCAAACGGTTTTGGGTTATTGGGTGCAGTGTTTTTGTGTACCACAGGAGCTGAAGCGTTGTATAGCGATTTAGGACATTGCGGTAAAGCAAATATTCGTGTTTCATGGGGATTGGTAAAAACATGTTTAATTTTAAATTATTTAGGGCAGGGAGCATGGCTGCTGACTCATACCGGCAGTTCAGCAGAAGGGTTTAATCCATTTTTTGAAATTATGCCTCGTTGGTTTTTGATACCAGGTATTATTATAGCCTCACTTGCTGCAATTGTTGCAAGCCAGGCTTTAATAAGCGGGTCATTTACCTTAATTAACCAAGCCATACGCCTGAATTTTGGGCCTAAGTTAAAAATTGTGTACCCCACTGAAATGCGCGGACAGGTGTATATACCTACCGTAAACTGGATTTTGTGTGCCGGATGCTGTGGTGTGGTTTTCCTTTTTAAAGAATCATCGGCAATGGAAGGTGCTTATGGTTTATCAATTATACTGGCTATGATGATGACTACAACATTGCTTGTCTACTTTTTGTACCTGAAAAGATACCATGTTTCTTTTATCGTTTTTATAACGGTTTTGTTTTCTATTATAGAAATAAGTTTTTTAATTGCTAATACAGGCAAGATTGTGCACGGAGGATGGTTTACGCTTATAATAGCAGGCACTTTATTTTTTACCATGTTTGTGTGGTACGAAGCACGAAAAATACGTAACCGATTTGTAGAATTTGTAAAGGTTGATCCTTACAATAGTATGTTAGAAGATTTGAGCCGCGACCAGTCTATACATAAATATGCAACCAATCTTATTTATCTCACAAGCGCCAATAAAAAAGATGAGATTGAGACAAAAGTGATGTATTCCATACTACAAAAGCAACCTAAGCGTGCCGATGTGTATTGGTTTGTGCATGTAGATGTTATGGATGAACCTTTTACATTACAGTACCATGTTGATGAGTTGTGTAATGATAAAATAATAAGGGTTGATTTCAGACTTGGTTTCCGGATAGACCCTCGCATTAACCTTATGTTCAGGCAGGTGGTAGAAGAGTTGGTAAGCAATAAAGAGGTTGATATAGTATCGAGATATTCATCGCTCAAAGAAAAAAATATTGTTGGCGATTTTAGGTTTGTTGTTATAGAAAAATACCTTTCAAGAGAAAATGATTTGTCATTTTACGACAAGTTTGTTCTAAACTTTTACGAATTACTTAAACTTTTCAGTTTGCCAGAGGACAAGGCTTATGGGCTTGATACCAGCAGCGTAACGATTGAAAAAGTTCCTCTAATTGTAAAACCGCCTGGCAAATATAAATTCCAAAGGGTTTAGAATTGCTTTTGTTTTCCATCACCTTTTTTGTACTCATAAAATTTAAAATTAGTTTTGTAGTACTGTTTTATTTTTTTCGTGGGACAACATCACAACCATCACTCCAAAGTAACTTTTGGAAGTTTACTCATTACCATTGGTATTATTTATGGAGATATAGGAACATCTCCGCTATATGTTTTTAAAGCCATTGTAGGACATCATGCCATTGGTACAGATTTAATTTTAGGAGGCTTATCGTGCATTATTTGGACTCTTACCATACAAACCACTTTAAAATATGTGGTGCTTACACTGCGTGCAGACAATAAGGGTGAAGGAGGTATTTTTTCGCTGTATGCTTTAGTGCGAAAAACAAAAATTAAATGGCTTGTGTTTGCCGCTGTAATTGGTGGTGCCGCAATTTTAGCTGATGGTTTAATTACCCCTGCCATATCTGTTTGTTCAGCTATTGAAGGATTAAATATTGTTTATCCGCATTTGCCAACAATAACAATTTCCATTGTCATTATTTTTTGTTTGTTTTTTATACAACAATTCGGCACGCGGTTTATTGGGAAATTTTTTGGTCCGGTTATGCTTGTGTGGTTTAGTATGCTGGCTGTATTGGGTGTAAAAGAAATGGTGCAGGATTTATCTGTTCTAAAAGCGTTTAATCCATATTACGCTTATCAATTGCTTGTACATTATCCGCAAGGTTTTTGGATACTAGGTGCTGTGTTTTTGTGCACCACGGGTGCCGAGGCATTGTATAGTGATTTGGGTCATGTGGGAAAAAAGAATGTTCGCGTTTCATGGGTTTTTGTAAAGTCAGCATTGATATTTAATTACTTAGGGCAGGGTGCATATCTGTTAAAATTTAATGGACAATTAATAGGAGACATAAATCCGTTTTACAATCTGATGCCCGATTGGTTTTTAATCCCCGGAATTGTAATTGCTACGCTTGCTGCCATTGTAGCTAGTCAGGCTTTAATAAGCGGTGCGTTTACTATTGTAAACGAAGCTATGCGGTTAAACTTTGGGCCTCGCCTAAAAATTGTTTACCCTACAGATTTGCGTGGCCAGGTATATATACCTACCGTTAACTGGGTGTTGTGTGTGGGTTGTATTGCAGTTGTAATGTATTTTCAAAAGTCATCAAACATGGAGGGTGCTTACGGGCTTGCCATTATTATAGATATGATGATGACAACAACGCTGCTTTCTTTTTATATGTACCTGAAACGATATTCCACACCTTTAATTTTTTTTTCGTTTGTTGTTTTTATTTCCGTTGAAATTTGTTTTTTAATTGCCAACCTCAGCAAGTTTGTGCATGGCGGATGGGTAACAATGTTGGTTGCTTCGGGTTTATTTTTTACAATGTATATATGGTATGAAGCACGCAAGGTGCGCAACCGTTTTGTAGAGTTTGTGCAGTTGGCTCCGTTTTTAAAAATGCTTGATGATTTAAGCCACGATGAATCTATTCCCAAATATGCTACCAACTTAGTTTACCTTACGAGCGCTAACAGGAAAGATGAGATAGAATCAAAAATTATGTATTCGCTTTTGCAAAAGTTACCTAAGCGGGCTGATGTATATTGGTTTGTGCATGTAGATGTTTTGGATGAGCCATACACTATGGAATATAAAGTGGATGAAATGGTGAATGATAAAGTGATACATATTGACTTCAGATTAGGATTTAGAGTAGAGCCACGCATTAATTTAATGTTTCGCCAGGTGGTGGAAGATTTGGTAAAGAATGGTGAGGTGGATATTACATCGCGATATACTTCCTTAAAAGAAAAAAATATTATTGGCGATTTCCGTTTTGTGGTAATAGAGAAATTTATTAGTAACGAAAATGATTTGAACTTCCGCGAGAAATTTATTTTGGATGCTTACGATTTTTTGAAACTTTTTTCATTACCCGAACATCGTGCCTTTGGTTTAGATACCAGCAGTGTGGCTGTAGAAAAAGTTCCGTTGGTTTTAAAACCTGCCGGTAGATTAAAATTTAAAAGGGTAGGGTAGTTATCCTGTTCTTTTTGTAAAATAATTTGAACCATGAGTCAAAATTTAATTCCGCAATAAAGCGTTTAGATTTTTTTTCCATTTTTACCGCATATCCTTAAATAACAATTAATGTTATGAACAAAAAACATCCTAAAGCACTTCCTTATCTTTTCTTGAGCGAAATGTGGGAGCGATTTGGCTTCTATTTAATGCTCGGCATATTCTTTTTATACATGACCGACACGCAGCGTGGAGGAATGGGCATGGACAGGAAACAAGCCAGCGATATTTTCGGAACTTTTATAGCTGTGGTATATCTTACCCCTTTTGTGGGCGGATTGCTTGCTGACAGGGTGTTGGGCTACCGTAAATCAATAACTATTGGCGGTATTTTAATGGGTATTGGCTATTGTGGTTTGGCACTACCTGGCATGACTGCATTTTATGTTTCGCTACTTGTTATTTGTATTGGCAACGGTTTTTTTAAGCCCAACATATCAACCATACTTGGTAATGTATATAACGATCCGCAGTATAAACACCTTAAAGATTCGGGCTACAATATTTTTTACATGGGTATTAATATTGGAGCTTTTATTTGTAATTTTTTTGGAGCCTACCTGCGTAATACATTTAGTTGGGGAGCTGCATTTACCGCTGCAGGTATTGGAATGTTTTTGGGAGTTATTATTTTTTGGCTTGGCAATAAACATTATAAACATGCCGATGTAATTAAACCTACTCAACCCGAAGACATGAGTGTAGGAAAAATTCTTGGCTTGACATTGCTGCCAGCAATTATTGCCGGATATATTGGTTGGATCCTGCCCGGAAATATTTTTGGCAGTGATAGTACTGATGCTTTCATACTAGGAGCATTGCCTGTGGCAGGTTACTACGTAACTATATTAATGCGTAGCAGCACAGAGGACAGAAGACCGCTTGCAGCATTGCTTTCAGTATTTGCAGTGGCAATTGTTTTTTGGGCAATATTTAAACAAAATGGTACAGCACTCACTACATGGGCTGAAAGTTATACCAACAGAGAAATTTCCCAGTCGGCAGTTGCACCATTAAAAACACTTGGTGTAGTGCAGCAAGTTAAATATGAAAAAGATTCTGTACCATTAACAGATGAGCAATTTCGTGTTTCGCGCGATGCCAATGACAAAGCCATTAAAACTTTTGATTACCCGCTTTATTTTAAAAACATCCCTCCCGAAAAATTGCCTGCCGAAGGTGAAACTGTAAACTTGGTTTCAACGGAATTGGGGCAAAGCATTAATCCGTTTTGGGTGGTGTTGCTTACTCCTGTGGTAATTGCATTTTTTGCCTTTCTCAAAAAACGCAACCGCGAACCATCAACCCCGTGGAAAATTTTTTATGGATTGTTTATAACGGCACTGTCAACCTTAGTAATGGTTGGTGCAACTTATGCATGCCATAATGGAATGGAAAAAAGTTCTATGCTGTGGTTGATTGGCTGCTATGGTGTAATTACAATTGGTGAATTATGTTTGAGCCCAATGGCCCTGTCTCTCGTTTCAAAACTTGCACCACAACGTTTAACCGCACTAATGATGGGCGGGTGGTTTCTTTCCACATCCATAGGCAATAAACTTAGCGGTGTGCTTGCCAGTATGTGGGATGGTTACGAGCATAAAGCCAACTTCTTTTGGGTTAACTGCATACTTGCGCTTGGTACATCGGTAATTATTTTATTGATGATAAAGTGGCTTAATAAAATAATGAAAGAGCATAATGCGTAAAGGTTGATTAAGCCTGTTTGGGTTTCTTTTATTTAGCACTTTACTTACTGTACATCTAAATATATTTGCCCAATGAAGATTATTGCTTTTGGTGCTAGCTACAGCAGCAAATCCATCAATAAACAATTTGCAACTTATGCAACAACATATTTTGCGGAAAACGAAATTGAAGTGCTTGATTTGAATAACTATCCGCTGCCGGTGGTTTTTACAATTGATTTGGAGAAAGCAGGTTACCCTACACCGGTGCAACTATTTATTGATAAAATTACAGAAGGAGATTTTATCATTATTTCAATGGCTGAACATAACGGCAGCTATACGGCAGCATTTAAAAATTTGTTTGACTGGGCATCGCGCGTAAAAGCAAAAATATTTGATAGGAAAAAACTTTTATTGCTTTCAACATCTGATGGCAGGCGTGGAGGGATGAGTGTTTTGGAAACTGCTAAAACAAGATTTCCTTTTCACGGTGCCGAAATTATCGGTAGTTTTTCTTTACCTCAGTTCTATACCAATTTTAACAAGGAATCTGGAATTATAAATGCAGAATTAAAGGATGCGTTTGAAAAAATGATTGATGATGTGAAACGAAAGTTGTAATTATTTACTATGGTTTTATCTTCTTAAAAACATATCCGCCTTTGGTTGCGCCCCACACTTGTTTATCATCTTTATCAAAGCCCTGATCCCAACTTAATAATTCGTTTTCTTTTAATGTAACTATGGAGGTGGCATAACTTGCACCGCGCAAATCGCTGGCACATTTTTTTTCATCGGTGCTCCCTTCAAAAAACCCTTCTTTATTTTTTTTTAGTATTACATTGCATCCGTCTTTCAATTGAATACTGTCAACGGTGAGCTCCTCCACCATTTCTGTTTTTTGGGCAAAGCGAAGCGGGTCGGTTAAAGTGTAAATGCTACTCTCAAAAGTATTTTCTTCGGTTTGTGTTACGTGATATACGCGCTGACGGTAAGGTTTTTCTTTTTTCGTTGCCATTGCCTGTTCTACATAAAACCAATAACCGCCATCGTTTTTATGTTTCCAGATGGGTGTAATTACTAAAGAGATATTGAAATAATCAGTATCGTTTTTACTTTGCTCCTCGCTATTGTAGGTGCCTTGCAAGTAACTTGCGAGCAGCGTTAGGCCAGCAGAGGGTTTTTTGTTTTGTGCAAAAGCAAAATTTGTAAGCATTGATAATAGTAATATTGATTTAAGCATTTTCATATCACAAAGATTGAAAGTAAATTTTATTTAAATTTTAAAGGTAGCTACAGATTGAACAGGTTCTCACAAATTATTTAAGAATAAGATAAATTTTTTCTTAATTTTTTTAACCTTGTTAAAAGTGGCTGCTATTTTTAAAATCGTATTAGAATTTTTAAATTTAATCCAGTTTCAACACAGCCATAAAAGCACTCTGCGGAATCTCCACACTCCCTACCTGCCTCATTCTTTTCTTTCCTTCTTTTTGTTTTTCTAACAACTTACGCTTACGAGAAATATCCCCTCCATAACATTTTGCCGTTACATCTTTGCGCATGGCTTTTACAGTTTCGCGTGCAATAATTTTTGCACCAATGCTTGCCTGTATGGCAATTTCAAACTGCTGTCGAGTGATAAGCTCTTTTAGTTTTTCGCAAATCTTTTTCCCAAAAGTGTAAGCATTGTCACGATGGATTAATGCACTCAATGCATCAACAGGCTCACCGTTTAAACGTATATCAAGCCTCACCAAATCACTTTGCTTGTAACCAATAGGATGATAATCAAAAGAAGCATAGCCCTTGCTTACGGATTTCAGTTTATCATAAAAATCAAAAACAATTTCTGCCAATGGCATTTCAAATTGCAACTCTACACGATCGGTAGTTAAATAACTCTGATTGATGATGGTGCCGCGTTTAGTAATACACAAAGTCATAATAGCGCCAATAAACTCGCTCTTGGTAATTATCTGCGCTTTAATGTATGGCTCTTCAATGCGGTCTAATAAATTAGGATCAGGAAATTCGCTGGGGTTATGTATTTCAAAAAAATCGCCATTGTTTAAATAAGCGTAGTACGATACGTTGGGCACGGTAGTAATAACTGTCATGTTAAACTCTCGCTCCAATCGTTCTTGTATAATTTCCATGTGCAGCATTCCCAAAAAGCCACACCGGAAACCAAAACCCAATGCAACCGATGATTCAGGCTCAAACACCAACGATGCATCATTCAATTGCAGCTTTTCCATTGACGCTCGCAACTCTTCGTAATCATCAGTATCTACAGGATAAATACCGGCAAATACCATAGGTTTTACATCTTCAAAACCGGCAACTGCATTTTCGCACGGATTGTCAACATGCGTAATGGTATCGCCCACTTTTACTTCTTTGGCATTTTTTATTCCCGAAATAATATAACCTACGTTACCCGCACTAACGGTTTTTGTGGGGACTTTATCAAGTTTTAAAATTCCAATTTCATCGGCATGATAAGCGCTTTCTGTAGCTACAAATTTTACGTGATCGTTAGCCTTTATTTCCCCATCTATCACTTTGTAGTATGCAATAATTCCTCTGAAAGAATTAAATACCGAATCAAAAATAAGTGCCTTTAACGGTGCATCGGGATTTCCTACCGGTGCCGGAACACGTTCAACAATGGCACGCAAAATATCATGCACACCCATTCCGGTTTTGCCGCTGGCAGGAATAATTTCTTCGCGCTTACACCCCAATAAATCTACTATCTGGTCTTTTACCAATTCGGGTTCGGCACTGGGTAAATCAATTTTATTGAGGACAGGAATAATAGTCAGATTATTTTCAAGAGCGAGATAAAGATTAGAAATAGTTTGTGCCTGTATGCCCTGTGCAGCATCAACTATCAAAAGCGCTCCTTCGCAAGCAGCAATAGAGCGAGATACCTCGTAAGAAAAATCAACGTGACCGGGGGTATCAATTAAATTCAAAATATATTTTTTCCCATCAAGCGTGTAATCCATTTGTATTGCATGGCTCTTAATGGTAATTCCGCGCTCGCGTTCCAAATCCATGTCATCAAGCACCTGTGCCTGCATGTTTTGTTTGCTAATGGTATTGGTATATTCAAGCAGGCGGTCAGCCAAGGTGCTTTTGCCGTGATCTATGTGAGCTATTATGCAGAAGTTGCGAATGTTGTTCATTGGGGAGCGCAAAAGTAAAATTTTAGGGGAGTTTTGGAAGGGGGGAAGTGAACGACTTAGGCACAATAAAATTGGGGTTTTAAAAAATTTATCGTTTATGTTTTCGAATCATCAAAAAAAAGAAGATGTAAAACATAGAAAAGACATAGATAAAATATTGCATTGACTATTTCAAGCGTCTAAATCCGATAAAAGTTAGAACCTTGTCTTGAATAAATCTCTGCTTGTACACCGTAAATGTAACAACAAATAGAATTTGAAATTACATCACTCTCGTTCACAACCGCTGCAGTCTCAGTAAGAATTCTTCCTTGCGTTGTCTGCTCACATCCACCATGCTGCCATCAATCATGCGCACCTGCCCGCCTTCGCCTTTTATGTATTCTTTTATATATGCCATGTTTATAAGATGGCGGCTGTGCGTTCTGAAAAAATGGTAGGGAAATAAAAGCTCTTCGCAGTCTTTTAAAGATTTGCTAACCATCAGTTTGCTTTTATCAATAAAATAAAAAGTGGTGTAGCTGTTATCGCTTGTGCAGTGTACTATCTCATTAACCTTTGCAAACACATATCCTGTTTGCGTGGGCAGCGCAATTTTAGTTTCTTCAAGGTTGCTGGTTTTAATATTACTCATTAGCAACTCCACATGCCTGTACGAATCTTTTAAACCCATACGCTCCTCAAATTTTTTTATGGCAGGGATGAGTTGTTCTTCGTCAAACGGTTTTAGCAAATAATCAATTGCGCTAAGTTTAATAGCCTGCAATGCAAACTCCTGGTACGATGTGGTAAAAATTATTTCAAAGTTGATTTTAGAAAAAGCTGCAAGCAAATCAAACCCGGTTTTAGGCGGCATCATCACATCCAAAAAAACAAGTTGAGGTTGCAACTCAATAATTCGTCTAATGCCATCATCAACACTGCGGCATACATCAGCCACTTCTATTTCATGCACATGCTCAGCAAGCAACTTGCTTAAAATTTCCTGCTGCGGCTTTTCATCATCTACAATTAGCGCTTTATACATAAGAAGAAATTACTGTTGCAATAATTCACCATTTTTAATTCTTAATTTTCAATAACCACTTCAACTCTTTTGCCTGCATATTCATTTTGAGCATTGCATATATCCGATATTTTAAAATAACTCTTCTTGCCTTTTAATTTATTTAACACATCAAGCCGTTGCTGCGTAATGCTCACCCCCATTGATTTTTTTTTGACAGCCTCTACTTCATTTTTTTCTGCTACTGAATTTGCACTTCCGTTGTCTTCAATAATGTAATACACATTGTTACCCTGCACATTCACCAACAATTGCAGCAGACCTTTTTCTGTTTGGTTATTTAACCCATGCCATATACTGTTTTCAATAAACGGTTGTATAATCATAGGCGGCACCATCATATTTTCTGTATCGGCATTTTCGCTTACGGTAATTTTATAATCAAAACCATGTTGCATGCGCAATTGCTCCATTTTTATGTAAAGCTCCATCGCTTTTAAATCTTCAGCCAGCGTAATTTCTTTATGAACACTGTTTTCTAAAATCATTCTGATTAGTGATGAAAACTTTACCAAATATTTTGCTGCCACATCCTTATTGTTGCTTTGCACAAAACCGTAAATAGAATTAAGTGAGTTAAAAATAAAATGCGGATTAATCTGTGCCCTTAGCGCCATCATTTCAACTTCAGCCACCTCGCGCGCCATAAATGCTTCGCGCATTTTAAAATCGTTTTCGCGCTTTTGTCTGTACCACACAAAAACCATAAAAACAAATGCAACTACAAATGCCAAAAAACTTAGCAGTATAATATCGCTTTTATCCATAAAGGTTTTACAAAACCTTTGCTAAGGTATTTTATTTAACCATAGCTCTTAAAGGCTACAAAAACCTTTACCAATACCAATCAATATAATGTTTATAGGTGCTTTACTCTTTTAGAACATGGCTAATGAATTGCCTGAATTAAAAAGAAATAATTCCTCTGCACATACTAAAATTTCGTCTCAGTAAATAAATCATAAGAGAAAATTATCTAATGATAAACTTGCGGCTAACTGATTTTCCGGTTTGTGTTGTAAGCGTTGCAAAATAAATTCCTTTCGAAAAAGTGGATACATCAATTCTTTGCAATTGAGAGTTAACCTTGCTTAAAAATATTTTTTTGCCAATGGCATTACTGATATCAAGCGTTGCATTTTGATTTTGTGGTAAGCGAGGCATTAAATTTAATGTGGTAGTAACGGGATTATTTATTACCTCAAGATCAAATGCGTTAGATGTGTTAAAGAATGTTTGAATACCGGTAGTAGTTTGCAAATCGAAACCAAAGTCCTGCCATGTAGCGCTTGTGCCGCTACCGGTAACAGCAAGCGTATCTGGTGAAATAAGTTTTTTCACCGGATTGTTAGACGTGCCATAAGTTCCCCAGTTATCATGCAAACTTTCAGGAAAAATAAGTTGAACAATTAATGTTTGTGTAGAGTCATAAGCATACGTGCTGTCTAAATCAATAGAAAACCAATCACCGGTAACACCAGCCGGAATAGTGTAAAGACTATTGTAAAAAACCTGAGTTAATCCCGTAAAAAATGTACTGTTGGTATAGCCTGTGGCAGTGGTTTGAGCCATTGAAATTTGGAAACGGGTTAGCTCCTGTGCCTGAGTAATGCCGGTAGAACCATAACGGTAATAAATGCGGGTAATATTACCTGAACGCAAATTAGTAAAATCTGCCGGTAAGAAAATACACTGACTTTTGGCGGCATAACTTGTATACCCAAAAAGAAAGGTGCTATTGGAGGTTCCTAATCCTTTATAAACCTGTTGTGCAGAAACAAAACCAACAATGAACAGTGATGCAAGTAAGAGTAAATTTTTTTCATGCGTATATTAAATTTTAAATATGCTTTTAACTTCAGCCTTAAGGGCTAAAACAATTTGTTATGACAACTTAAAAGGGTAAATCATCTCCAGCTTCACCACCCATTGGCGGTGTGGCATCTACGGTAGATGAATCGGCAGATTTATGGTATTCTCCAGTATGGTTTCCATCTCCATCGCTTTTGCGATTAAGCAAAGTCATAGTATCGGCAACAATTTCAGTTATGTATCTTTTATGACCGTCTTTATCATCATAATTACGGGTACGTATTTTCCCTTCAATGTAGACAAGGCTGCCTTTCTTTAAAATTTTTTCGGCACTATCAGCCAGCCCGCGCCACATTACTATGTTGTGCCACTCGGTGGTTTCTACTCTGTTGCCATCTTTATTTTTGTAAAACTCAGTTGTGGCTAACGAAAACTTTGCTACGCTAACGTTGCCTTCCAAGTGACGAACTTCAGGGTCTTTCCCCAGGTTTCCTACCAAAATAACTTTGTTAATTCCAGACATGGTCGTTTTAATTTTTTAGGATTGAATATTAGGTAATTGTTAAGCAAACCTACATAATTTTTTTAAGAATTAATACGTAATTAAAAAATTCTGCAGCAAGTGAGTAACTAAAATTAACCTGTCAATTCAGATTAAAAAAACAATTAAGCTCAAGTCTGTCGGATTTCAAACACCCACTGTGCCCGTATAAAAAAATTTCATAAAGGCGAATGCTTTCCGGTGTTGCAGGTAGTTCAAATAACGTTCGTTATGAAAGGCCTCTTTCTCAAAAACAATATTTATGTACGCTTTATAATGATTACGGTAAATGATTAAGTTGATTAGGTATTGCAAAATGTAAATAAAGTAGAACGGGATTATAAGCAGTTCAAGTTGTTGCTTTAAATGGATTCTTTCATGATTTAAAAGCACTGCATCAGTCTTTGATGCCTTATTCTTAAATAAAATAAAAGGGAAAAAAGCCAGAGCAGAATTACGTAGGAAAGAAACATGAATCATAAAAGGACTCATAATAAACAATTTTAGGAGAGTAATAAAACAAAACTATGCGCCCAAAGAAACCGAACGCGAACGCTGTGTTTTTAAATAGTATGGTATAAGGCTTAAAATAATAGCAAGTGAACTGACAATAAATAATAATAACAAACTACCGGCATTGCGCAATGCAAGACCGAGTAAAATAAAACCAATGTTAACAAGGTACAAGGTCAATGATACTTCTCTGTGATTCAACCCTAAATCTAACAACATGTGGTGCATGTGATTGCGGTCAGCCATAAATGGGGAGCGCTTATTCATTATGCGCACAATAAAAACACGTAGTGTATCAAACAACGGAAGTATTAAAATAGCAACTGCAAGTGCGGGGCTTGATTTAAACGGGAAGTTAAATGGAGTAGTATCATAACTCAGTTCAATAAAATTAATGGTTAACACAGATAATATTAAGCCAATGGTTAACGAACCGGTATCGCCCATAAAAATGTTTGCGGGAGAAAAATTGTAAACCAAAAATGCAAGCAATGAGCTAAACAAAGCAAAAGATAAAATGCACAATGCTATTTGATTATAATTGTAAAACCACAATCCATAAGTAAATGCTGCAATGGCTCCAATGCCGGCAGCCAATCCATCAACACCATCTATTAAATTGAATGCGTTAATTATAACAAGAATAGTAAACAACGACAGCAATAAACTAAAAGCATAGTTTAACTGGTAAATACCGAAAATGCCATACAAACTCGTAAGCCTTATGTTGGCAAACAGCACTATAATAATTGCGGCAATTAACTGTCCGTAAAATTTTTTGCTTGCAGGCAAGTCAACAATATCATCTTTAATACCTATAAAGAACATTACTATAAGTGCGGCAATAATGTATTGTGTTGACTGAAAATTAAACTCAGCACTCCAAAAGGCAAATGCGAAAACTACACCTGCAAAAATTGCAAGCCCGCCCAAAGTAGGTATGCTTGATTTATGGGCTTTTCTTTCGCCCGGCTCGTCAAATAAATTTTTAATTACTGCTACCTTTATAATGGAAGGGATGGCCAGAAAAGTAATAATGAAAGCGGTTATACAACCAAATGCTATGTTTATCATAACAGTTTTTAAATTGAAGGCTTAAAACTATAAGTGTAATATTACCCTGTATTTAAAATTTTGTGAACACTTGTTTAAAAAGGGCGAATGCTACACAAAATCTGGCGAAGAATTTTAACTGGTCAAAAAATCAAAAATCGAGATAGCGGTTGGTAATGCCGGTTCTTATGCCAAATGTAATCATCATGGTTTTAAAAGAGTCCGCATTTTCGGGCTTGTCATCGCGCATTATTACACCTCCTTCCACTACAAAATTATAATTGGGATTTACAAGATATCCTAATCTAACATCGGCAAACATTAAAGTATATTCAAGCCCCTGTGTAATTTTATTTCCGTATTCAAAGCTGTAGGTATCGTAACTTTTAAAAATGTCAGAGCCAAGGTTTGACTGGCCAGTGTCTGCCCCCAAAATCGTATAATTTAATTGCGCCCTCAGAAAATAATTTTTGTAGTTGTAGTTGATGATAGAAACGCTTTCAATAAAGTTGCTGCCAAGCGGATGCGCTAACGATTGATTGAAATGTGCATAGTTTGTTAAGGAAGAACGATGTGAATATGTGAACGGCCGCACGTAATTTATTTCAGTTTGCAGATGCAGGTTTTCAACTAATAAGTCTGCAGTTTTTACTCCAGCCTGAAATGCTTGCTTGTTTCCCCACCAGCCATCGCCCGAACGCACTTCACTTATTTTAAACTCATCGAGCATTGCCTGACCATATAATGTAATGTTGCTTGTGAGTTTGTATTTAAGGTTAAGGCCAAGCATCATATTATCAGGAGATCCGATTGAAAACTCCACAGGTCTGATAAAAATAATGGGGTTGGCGTAATTAAAATCAAAACTTCTGCCTTTAATACTATCTGCTTTCCATATTACAGCCTCCATTACCCCAAAAGAAAAACGCTTGCCAATGTTAATGTCTAAATAATGAAACGTGCCGTACTTTCTTTTAAAACGCGAATCATCGGGCGCAGGTATTTGCAAGTCCTGCAGAAGCGTATAAAGGTTTACATATTTAATTTTCCAGAATGTAGTTGAAATTTTAAAGAACGGATAACTGTAAGCATTATCGGACAAAAGCAAAGAGCGATAGCCATCACCAATAAAATTTTTATCGTGCCCTAGCTGAAAGTTAAAATGTTTTTTTAGCGAAAAAGAAATGGTGCCGCTCACATTTGCATAATCAAAATTAGAGTACAAATCTTTTACGCGCCCGTCATTTGGCACTACCTTATACTTGCGGGTAAAAGCGTCTAAATAAAATGGAAGCTGCGCCTGGTTTTCTCTAAAAGTTGTGCTGAAAGAAAATCTTTCGCCAATGGTTCCATCAATCCAAACACCGCGCGTGTTTGTAAAAACAGTTTTGTTTTCTTCTGTTTCTGTTCCTCCGCTCAATTCAAATAAAGGATTAAAACGAATTGTTACACCATCTTCTTTAATAACAAATAAATTTTCTTTGAGTAGTTTTCTACCTATCAGTGTTCTATGAAACTTGCCATCCTTTAAATAATTGTTTTGATTGAGTGAATCAAAAGGTGCTATGGTTTTAATTTCTACAGTTCTGTAAGGACGAAAAGAAGTATGCGCTTTCGATTCAACAGAATTTAACCACGGCTCGTAACGCAAATTCCACTCGCGATTTAGCGGTAAAAAATAATCCTGCGAACAAACCAAGCCCGAAAGCAACAGAAACAAAAAAGTGGTAAGAAATTTTTTCATGCTTTACAGTTAATCAATTTCGGTTACACCACCAGATATAACAAACTTCATCATTTCAGTTCCAGATGCATCTAACTTTTCTACATTGGCAGCAGGCACAATAAAAAGTTGCCCGTTAAAGCCATAAGAAAACGGCAAATACACTGCCAGCTTTTCTTTTCCTATTCCTAATTCGCTCAAATCATTTTGTGTTATAAAACCTATACGCTGCACATCGGGGTCTTTGTTAACCTTTACCAAAACAGGTTGCGTAAATCTTTTTTTCTCTCCTACAAATGCTTCAATCAAATCTTTTACTGAGGTATAAATAATTTTTAGCAATGGCGTTTTTTCCATCAGCCGTTCAATAAAAATAAAAAACGGGTTGGCTACCAGAAACGATGCAAAATATCCGAACACAGTAATACCTGCAAAAATGGTAAGTATTCCAAGCCCTGGAATTTCCATTTCATGCAGCCCGGGAATTTTTACCGGAATTTTAAACGGGAGTAAATCATCAATCCATAAAATGCCGCGGTAAAGAACTAAAAACGTAATAGCTATGGGCACTACAAATAATAATCCCTGGAAGAAATAATTTAAAATTCGTTTCATATTGATAAAAAATATTGGGTGGATTTTAATAATGCAAATATCCTGAAACACATATAATTATTTCAATCTGTTACAAAAAGATATTCAATCAAAAGAGAAAAATTTATTTTTTCAATTTTTTCTTTGTTGCAATAACCAATTGATAAGAATGGTCAATCAATTCTTTAATCAACTTAATACTTAAGGAACCATCAATAATTACAGTGTTCCAGTGTTTTTTGCTCATGTGGTAGCCAGGCAAAATACTGCTATGCTTCTCGCGTAGTTCAATTGCTTTTTCAGGATCACATTTTAAGTTAACGGATAGCGGGTTGTGTTCAAGCCCTATTAAAGCAAACATTTTTCCATTGGCTTTAAAAACCAAGGTTTCGTTATCAAAAGGGAAACTTTCCGCAGCGCCTGTTTTGCTTATGCAATAATTGCGTAGCTCTTCAATGTTCATAAAACGGCTAAAGTATGTTTAATAATATTTAAATATCTTTTTCAAACATATTCTTTTTTTTAAAAACGTTTTTATTTTTACAGAGCTCGTATCAACCAAATATGAAAAATTATTTACTGTTCCTGATTATTTCCTGGTGGTGTTGCGCCAATACCACTGCACAAGATGTACCTTTTGAAAAATCAAACTTTATTGGCTTAGAAACGCAATTTGCAAGCGCCAAAGTTTCGTATGATAAAGGCATAGAATTTTTATATAACGAGCCGCCATTGTATGAAGTTGCGCTAACTCATTTTTTAAAAGCACACTCCTTCAATCCAAAATCGTCAGACCTTAACCTGAATATTGGCTTGTGTTACATACACAGTTCGCAGAAGTATGAAGCTTTGCCTTATTTTGAAAGTGCTGTTATATTAAATTCAACTGTTCATCCTAAAATTAATTATTACTTAGGCGAAGCTCATCACATCAATCACGATTGGGTTAAAGCAAAGGCATTTTACGAAGCTTATAAAGGACAGGTAGCGAAAGATAAAAACGAAATAATATTGGTTGATAAACGTTTGCTTGAATGCAGCATTGGAGAAAAACTGATGATTAATCCTGTTAAAGTTAAAATTGAAAACTTGGGAGCTAATGTTAACTCTGAATTTGCTGAATATTCGCCACACATTACTGCTGATGAATCGCAATTGTTTTTTACTGCAAGACGAAAAGATACCTATGGCGGTGCACGTGCTGATATTGATGGAAAATATTACGAAGACGTTTATATGAGCATACGCAGTGCCGATGGAAGATGGCTTGCTGCGAAAAATTTAGGCACTCCGCTCAATTCAAAAATGAACGATGCCACCTCTGGGCTTTCTTCAGATGGGCATACATTATTTGTTTTTAAAGGCGATGAAGGAAACGGAGACATTTTTGTTTCCACATTAGGGAGCAAAGGTTGGACCCAACCATCATCACTCGGAAAAAATGTAAACACAAATGATCATGAATCATCTGCATCTTTATCTCCCGATGGAAATACTTTATTTTTTGTAAGCGACAGAAAAGGCGGCTTGGGTTTGCGTGATATATATTACACCAAGTACGATGAAAAGAAAAAGGCATGGGGCGAAGCAATAAACATTGGCACTCCAGTTAATTCTACTTATGATGAAGAAGGTGTATGGATGCATCCTGACGGCAAAACACTTTATTTTTCTTCAAGAGGAAATGGCAGCATGGGTGGTTACGATATTTTTTACAGCCGCAATGAAAACGGGACATGGAGTGACCCTGTAAATCTTGGTTACCCAATTAATAGTGCCGATGATGATGTTTTTATTGAAATGTCAGCAAGTGGTTTAACAATTTACTTTGCCAGCTTTAAGCGAGATGGTTTGGGTGAAAAAGATATTTATACTGCAAGATATACTGATGATGAAGCCTCAAAATCAAAAGTTGCATTATACAAAGGGTTTGTTTTTGACGAAGATTCTAAATCTCCGGTAAGCGCTACCATTGAATTGATTGACCTTGAAAAAAACAAAGCTATAGGAAAATTTAATACCGATGCATCAACAGGAAAATTTCTGGTATCGTTACCGGCAGGAAAAAACTACGGAGCTGTTATCCAAGCAGACGGTTACTTGTTTTCATCCGATAACTTCAACATTCCGGATACTGCTGATTATAATGAGTACAACAAAGACATTTACCTTAAGCCCGTTGTAGCAGGAAGCGCAATTATATTGAACAACATATTTTTTGAAACATCAAAGTGGGATTTAAAAAATCAGTCAACAAATGAAATGCAAAGGCTGGTGGGTTTTTTAAATGCAAACCCAAAAATGCGAATTGAAATTGCAGGGCATACCGATAACGTTGGCAATATTGAAGGAAACCAGAAACTGTCTGAAAACCGTGCTAAAGCAGTGGTAGATTATTTACAATCAAAAGGAGTTAATGCAGCCAGGCTTACATACAAAGGTTATGGAGAAACACAACCTGTTACCACTAACGATACTGCCGAGGGTAGAGCATTGAATAGGCGCACTGAGTTCAGAATTTTAGATAATTAAATTTTTTCTGCTTTGATTTTTCTTAAAAAGAAAATTCCGCCTAAAGCACTCAATAGCGAACCTGCTATAACAGCAAGTTTTGCAATGTTCAAGGTATCTGCATTATTAAACGAGAGGTTTGCTATGAATATAGACATGGTAAAACCAATGCCTGCCAGCATACCTGCACCAAGTATGTGTTTGAATGAAACTCCCTCAGGCAGCTTACAAATTTTTCGCTTTATTGCTATGTAACATATTGCATAAATTCCTAAAGGCTTTCCAATTAATAAGCCCAAGATAATTCCTAACCCCAAAATAGAACCCAAGCCGGGAAAACTTTGGGCAGTAATTATAATGGCAGTGTTAGCCAATGCAAAAAGCGGAATAACAATGTAGTGAACAGGAAATTGCAAATAATGCTCAAGTTCTTTTAACCTGGTAAGCGGAATAGTAAATGCCAATATAACTCCTGCAATTGTAGCATGTACCCCTGATTTTAAAATGCAATACCAAAGTATTAAGCCAAGCAAAAGATAAATTGCCAGTATTTTTACCTTGAATTTATTCAGTAAAAACAAAATCAGAGTAATTAATACACTATACAACAAATAATCTTTTGCTAACGCGCTTGTGTAAAAAACAGCAATTATGATTATGGCGCCAAGGTCATCAATAATAGCAAGTGCAGTTAAAAATACTTTGAGTGCAAAAGGAATGCGATTTCCTAAAAAGGAAAGTATGCCTAGTGAAAATGCAATATCAGTTGCAGTTGGTATAGCCCAACCGGAAATAGATTGATGATCATAATTAAATGCAGCAAAAATTACTGCCGGTACAATCATTCCTCCAACGGCAGCAATAACTGGCAACATGGATTTTTTTATATCTGATAATTCGCCAACCAATAACTCTCTTTTTATTTCCAATCCAACCAGCAAAAAGAAAACCACCATTAGTCCATCATTAATCCAGTGCTCAATAGATTTTTCTAAGACCCCAACTTTAAAATGTGATTGCCATAAATTTATATATCCCTCGCGCCATATACTGTTGGATATAAATATAGATATTACTGTACATGCAATTAATAAAATTCCACCAAGCCTGCCTTTATCAGCGAGTTCGCGTATGGGGTTAACAAAGTTTCTGTACATAAAAAGTCAAGGAAAGTGAAATACAATAAATCAAAAATCAGGTAATTACACTAATTAAAATTATCTATTATTTGGTGTTTGTAAAATTAGTAAATGGTTTTACTTTTATAGCCTCAAACCAAAATTAAAATCTTATCAAATGAAAGGAAATTTACTTAAACCAATTTTATTAGTTGCGTGTTTGACGTTTTGTTTTTTGACTAACAACACCAACGCATGTTCCATAGCAGGAACAGCAACTGCAAGTGGCGACTCACTGTGTTATGAAGACAGTGTAACCATAACTCTTACCGGTTATTTTGGTACTGTATTTCAATGGCAGAGCAATGACGGCACGGGATGGATTAATGAAACTGGCACAGGCTCCAATACTGATAGCTATACCGTTTTACCTGGCGCCAGTAAACAATACCGGGCAATAGTAACAGCAACGGGTTGCCCGAGCGATACGTCAAATGCTGTGTCAATTTTAGTGGGAACAATTCCTGTCCCATCAGGCGTTGGTGCTACTCGTTGTGGCTATGGTTCTGTTACTTTAACCGGAACAAGTGGCGCAGGAGGCTCTGATTTAAAATGGTATGATGCACCTACAGGTGGATCTCCATTAGGAACAGGTACCAGCTTTACAACCAATGTAGGAGTAACGACAACGTTTTATTTAGAAGACAATACAACAGGCGGAGGAGGTAGCGGACAGGCCAGTCCTATTCTCATCACTGAACTGGATTTAAGTGATAACTCCTCTGGAACTGCCGGTGATGATTTTGAAATTCAAAATGTAAGCTCAATTCCAATTGATGTTACTGGATGGAAGATTGCATTGAGTAACTCATACACAGATATTAATTTAGTAAACCCAAATGTGCAGGTTCTTTCAGGAATAATGCAACCTGGCGATATAATTTCTTTTAGTGATAATGCTACAGCCACTAATTACTGGGGGTCCAATATGTTATGGAATAATGGCTCTAATGCCTGGGTCATAATATTAGATACTGCAAATAATATTAAAGATCTAGTTGTTTGCGATTGGGATTCAACTACAATTAATACGGTTTTTGCTCCCGTAATTAATGGTATATCCATTACAATAGGTGTGCAATGGGCTGGCGATGGAGTTGTTACAAGTGGTACCGGAACTAACAGTGGCGCAGTTCGTATTGGTAATCTTGATAATAATAACGCCCCAGATTTTACTTTTTCTACTTTAACAATTGGTACAGTTAATCCTAATATGACATTACCATTCTTAGGATTAGGATGTTCTAGCCCGCGTGTACCCATAATTGCCACGGTAACATCAAGCACCCCAGCCACCATCACTGCCACAAGCACAGCAATATGTATTAGCGGCAACAGCACCCTAGCTGTAAACAGCAGCAACCCAAACTACAATTACACATGGAGCCCTGCTACCGGATTAAACACCACCACTGGCAGCACTGTTATAGCCTCACCTACAACGCCTACCACATACACCGTTGTGGGTGTTGATGGCAGTTGCGGAGCCATTGACAGTGTATTTATTGATGTAGGACCTTTGTCAGTAGCAGGCAGTGCTGTTGCTACTGCCGATACCGTATGCTCAGGTACACAGGCAGTCTTTACCTTAACAGGCAATACAGGCAACATTCAGTGGCAGGCAAATACCGGAGGTGGTTACACTAATATTGCAGGTGCAACAGGTAATGTGTTGCAAATAAATCCAACACAAAGCGGAACGTACATTGCAGTGGTAACAAGCGGAGGCTGCCCAAGCGATACCAGCAATGCACTTTCTGTTGGCGTAATAACCGTAACAGCTCCCACAACCGTAAATGATACATTATGTGCCCCCGGCACAGCCGATTTAACAGCAGCAGGCAGCGGAACACTTAATTGGTACGATGCCCCCACAGGAGGCAGCCAGGTTTTCTCGGGCACCAATTATAGCTTTAATGCAGTAGCACCGATAACATATTATGTTGAATCGGCAGATGGCGGTGGAAGAAAACATGTAGGACCTCCTAACAGAGGGTTTGGCACTCAAAACAACAATAACATTGTAGGTAACGGATTACTGTTTGACGTAACCAAAAATTGTACTATTGACAGTGTGTTGGTGTATCCTGCTACAGGCGCAGCCGGCAGCGTAACAATAAATTTGCTAGATAACACGGGCACACAAATAAACACGGTTACATATAACTATCCCGTCAATTCATTTGTACTGCGTGTGCCGGTAGGATTTGCAGTAACTCCCGGTACAGGATACCAACTGGTTAACGGAGGCGGAACAGACAACTACTACTACAACACCACCAACGCAACATATCCATACACTACCATTAGCTGCCCGGTAACCATAACAGGAACTACAACAGGTTCAACCACTAATTACTTTTACTTTTACGATTGGGTAGTAAAAGATGGATGTACCAGTACGCGAACACCTGTATCGGTTATATTCAATGGTACATTACCACAGCCTACTATTTCAGCAGCGGGCTCTACATTAACATCAAGTGCAGCGCCCAATTATCAGTGGTACTTAAATGGTGTGCCAATACCGGGTGCTACAAACCAAAGCTACAATGCCGCACAGCCGGGCTCTTATACTGTAGCCGTTACCGATCAAAGTTCTGGTTGTGTTTCTTTCTCTGATCCTTTTGTAGTAGTGGGTATTAATGATTTGAATGTGGATGATGATGTAGTGACGGTGTTTCCTAATCCTTCTAATGGATTGTTTAATATTCAATTTACAAAAACCGTTAAAGGAGCAGCCGATGTAAGTATTAGCAATACTATAGGACAGGTTGTATATAAAACAACTGTTGTCAGCCCTGCTGGACAAATTGTTCAAATCGATAATGACCTTGCCAAAGGAACTTATTTTGTTACCATACAAACTATTAATGAGGTAAAACAAATACCTTTAGTAATTCATTAAAAGAATTTTTGTATTACAAAAAAGCAAAAAGCCATTCGAAAACAACGAATGGCTTTTGCTTTAGTAATTTAAAAGGTTTATTGGATCACAAATCGTTTAGTCAATTGATGCTCTTTACAAACTAATTTAATTGTGTAAACCCCAGCCGGTAAATTATCCTTACTTAGCAAGAAACTTGCTTCAGTTACTGGAATTGATTTTACCTTCCTTCCTATCACATTATAAATTTCTGCATATGCACCATTCAAATCAACATCGGTAGCAATAGTAACTGTTGTTGTTGAGCTAAATGGGTTAGGAGACAATTTAAGTGCATCTGTAATGTTGTTTGATTCAGCAACTATGGCTCCGGCTAATCGGCAATTAACAATAACACTAATTGCACTTGATGATTTAGTACATCCATTGGCTGTTTGTTTTACACGATAGCTACCTGCAGTAGTTGCGGTATAGGATTGATTGGTTGCACCGGCAATGTCTATTCCGTTTTTCTTCCATTGGTAAGCCACTCCGGCAAATGTGTTGGCAGTAAATACTACGTTTTGTCCAGCACAAAAGGTTGTAGGACCACCGGCAGTTATTGTAGCATTTGGATTATTGGTAACACTTAACACTACCGTGTTTGAAGTTACAGAGCAGGCTCCTCCCTGTGTAATAATAACATAATAACTACCATTACTTGATGTAGCATAAGTTGAGTTACTTGCACCGGCTAAAGCAACACCATTTCTATACCATTGGTAACTGTAATTGAAACCGGTGTTAGCAGAAAAGGTGGTGGCGGATCCGGCACAAATAGTAGTAGTTCCCGAAGGGCTAACACTGGCTGCTAACGATGTTATATTTACTGTAGTTGCAACAGAAGTATTTGATCCGCACGGAGAATTAATTAATACCGTATAATTTCCAGCAACAAAAGCAGAATAGTTCTGATTTGTTGCCCCTGCAATATCACTTCCGTTAAGTTTCCACTGATATGTGTAACCCGTACCGTTATTAGCAGTTAGTAAAGCATTTGCTCCTGAACAAATATTAATTGAGCCAGCCGGAGATATAATAGCAGTAATTGTTCCTGTTGAAACAGTTATTGAATTAGAAGTAGCTATGCCGCAAGAGGCTGTAATCATACACGTATAGTTTCCTGATGCGTTAGCAATAAAAGACATAAGAGTGGCTCCATTAATATTAACCCCATTGTTCTTCCATTGGTAACTATAACCTGACACAGCGTTATTAACTGCCAAAACTACACTCCCTCCACTGCAAAAAGTTACAGGACCATTTGCTGAAATGGTAGCACTGACAGATGTAGCTGCTGCGCTTACACTAACTGCACTTGCATATTTAAAACATCCGTTGGCAGTTTGCTTAACACGATATGCTCCAGTACTGTTAGCTGTGTAACTTTGGTTAGTAGCTCCGGCTATATCAACAGAATTTTTCTGCCATTGAAACACTACTCCGGCAAATGTATTTGATGTTAAAACTACCGAACCTCCATTACAAAAACTTAACGGGCTGGTGTAAGAAATGCTGGCGGCCGGGTTATTTGTAACAACTAAGTTAATTGAGTTTGATGCCCCGCTGCATGAGCCGGTTACATTGCAATAATAGGTTCCATTTGATGACACGATAAAAGTTTGCTGATTTGCTCCACTTTGCAAAACCCCGTTTCGGTACCATTGATATGCCGATGCTCCCGCTTGTGCAGTAAGTGTTGTATTGCTACCCGCACAAATTGGGTTAGCAGCAGCAGTTATTACAGGTGTACCGGTTCCAAGAGTTAAGACAATAACCGATGATGTAGCTGAACAACCATTGGCAGTAACAACCACAGCATAGTTTCCTGTTGCTGTTGCATTGTATGTTGAATTTGTTGCGTTGCTGATATTGCTGCCGTTTAATCTCCATTGATAGTTGTATCCTGCACCGGTTGATGCAGATAATACCTGTGATGAATTACAGGTTGTAACGGTTCCGCTTGGTGTTGTAGTTACTAGAGGCAACGGATTTACTGTAATATTAGCAGGAGCGCTTGTATTTGTACAACCATTACCATCAGTATATGTATGTGTGTATGTTGTTGAAGAACCTGTGTATGGGTTTGCAACACTCCATGTTCCACCGGCTGGTGTTCCTGATAATGCAATGGAATTTCCTTCACATCCACTAACATTATTTGCTGTTACTATTGGCAATGGATTTTCAGTAACAGTTTTGAGAGCACTGGTTCCCGAACATCCGTTCACATTAGTAACTGTAACTTGATAAACACTTCCAACAGTAACAGTAATGGTCTGTGTATTTCCGCCAGGCATCCAACTATAAGATGAGTAACCTGCACCTGCATCTAAAACTATAGAACTACCTGAGCAAAATGATGAACTACCCGAAATTGTAGGTGTTGGATTAGGGTTAACAGTTACAGTTGCTGAACCAACCATGGTTACATTACAGGTTGTTGGGTATGTTGCAACCACAGTATAATTTCCCGCCACAGTTTGTAAACCAAAAGAAATTGCGGAGCCGGTACCATTTATTAAAGGCAAACCAGCGCTTGATCCATTTCTTATTAATTGATATCCTACACCTGTTTGTGATCCGCTAACCCCAACAGCAACGCCTGTTCCGCCTGCACAATAAGCACCCCCACCTGTAACATTAAACTGAATAGGAACAGGATTAGCGGTAACACTTAGTACCGAAAAATTAGTGTTTGAACAAAATGCATTACTTCCAAACACTGCCATGCTACCTGTTAGCCCGCCTGCTGGAAATGCAACCACAACTGTTTGCGTTCCCTGACCGGATGTAATGGTTGCACCAACAGGTACACTCCAGTTATATGTGGTTGCGTTGCTAATTGGTCCACAGTTGAATGTAATGGGTAACCCTCCGCAGAAGGTAGTAGAGAATGTAGTTATGGTGCTGCCCGGCCCAACCGGAGGTGATATGCCAAGGCTGGCAGAATTAACACTTCCGGTTACGGCAGGATTCGAACTTACCACGCGAATCCTGTAACCACTACCATAAAGAGTATTGGTTGGAGCAATACAAGAAATAGTTCCGGCAGTGGTAGATGCTAATGTGCCGATATTAACAGGACTTGCGAAAGAGCCTAAAGAATCAGATAACTGTGCAGTAAAAATATTTCCGGCATTGGCTGCTGCATTAATGGTGAATGGAACATTTAGTGTTACGCCTGCACAAAAACTTACAAGTGGAACAAGCCCTGTTGTAATAGTTGTTAACCCTGCCGAAAGCGTGATCGTAAAGTTGGTATTACTCATGTCAAAGAAAATATTTCCTACTGCCTCCACTTTTATTCTTGCAGTTGTTGTTGAAATATTTGGCAGCGTAACACTTTCAGTTCCATCATTGGCTGTGGAAGCAAGCAATACGGTAGGGAAGGTATTTCCTCCATCAGTACTTAAAGATATTTTTACGTTAGCTGTATTGATGCCGTTGGCAGTAGTTCCGCTAACATTCCATGTTACAGTTTGTGACGAACCACCTGCCCAGCTTACTGCTGTATTTGGTGATGTAACAGCAAACGCACCACCACTATTTACTACTACAATGGTTACATTGGTGTCTGGATGCATAATGCCTCCGCCACCATTCCGGTTATCTCTTGCTGTTAACCTGAAACGCAATGTACGAGCCTGATTGGGCAACAACTCACCTATTGTGGTTGTATTGTTAATAATGTCTGATAATTTTGGAAATGTTCTTGATGGATCGGTAGTTGGTGTAAATGTCCTGAACTGTGGTGCTGCTGTTGACTGCACATTCCATGCACCGGCATTTCCTAAATCTCTTTCTTCCCATGAATAAGTTAAAGGGTCACCATTAGCATCTGTGGCTGCGCCCGTTAAAACAAACGGAGTAGAAATGGGAATAGAACAATTATAAGCCATATTGGTAACAACAGGTGCTGTATTGCCATTAGCAGTTGTTGTTGGGCAAGAGTTTCCTCCGTTTACAGTTGAGAATTGTATCATTTGATCTAAAC